>OBMA010000284.1_pt1 | contig 29033 bp, 14 predicted proteins | sample 1539141 | NCBI WGS metagenome assembly OBMA01 (sample SAMEA3991484, study PRJEB22521) | metagenome | biome: anthropogenic terrestrial biome; feature: sewage plant; material: raw primary sludge | place: Sweden | collected 2012-09-26
TGCTTTCCACCATCCTCACCCCGTTCGCTCTACAGCTCATAGCAACATTTCTACAGTGTCTTCTGCAAAATCTGATACACCCTCTTCGAATTTATCATACCAGGCACATATGCATCCCGTAGAGATACTACAGAAACAGATTGAAGACAAACACTTCATGGACTCTCAAGCCTCCACCCCTGGGTCCGTGGAACTACAGCATAATTCTTCAAGCGGTAGTGATGATACCTCATCAAGAAAGAAAAAATCCTTGAGATTAACAAGATTTTTCAAAAAAATTCATAATGATTATCACGATAACCATCATCATCACCACCATCACAACCGTGGATCCACCCCTACAAAACCGAAGCTCAATTTGAACACCAATGAAAATATAGTAGAAAGTAACGGAAAAGCGTTATACGAAACAGATAACCCAGTGGAGCTATTAGAAAAATATGGTATTCCTGGTAGAAAATTAGGCGAAGGAGCTTCCGGTTCAGTGTCCGTAGTAGAAAGAACAGACGGCAAGTTATTTGCTTGCAAAATGTTCAGAAAACCACACTTAAACAATGAAGGAACTAATCAGTCTCAATTAGCTAATTATTCTAAGAAGGTTACCACTGAATTTTGTATTGGTTCCACGCTGCACCACGAAAATATCATTGAAACCCTAGATATGTTGACTGAAGGTGACACCTATTTATTAGTAATGGAGTATGCGCCATATGATTTTTTTAATCTCGTCATGAGTAACCTAATGACACAAGATGAAGTCAACTGTTACTTCAAGCAGCTGTGCCACGGCGTTAATTACCTGCACTCTATGGGCTTAGCTCATAGGGATTTAAAATTGGACAATTGTGTCGTCACTAAAGATGGCATCTTGAAACTGATTGACTTTGGGAGCGCTGTAGTGTTCCAATACCCTTACGAAGATACCATTGTAAAATCACATGGAATCGTGGGTTCTGACCCTTATTTGGCTCCTGAGTTATTGAAACAAACATCCTACGATCCAAGAGTAGCAGATGTGTGGTCTATCGCTATTATATTTTACTGTATGGTCCTTAAAAGATTTCCTTGGAAGGCTCCAAAAAAGAGCTTCAACTCATTTAGGTTATTTACTGAGGAACCTGAGGACGAAGATGATATAGTTCGGGGGCCAAATAAAATATTAAGGCTACTGCCAAGACATTCACGGACAATAATAGGCAGAATGTTGGCTTTAGAACCAAAGCAAAGAGTTTTAATGAATGACGTGGTAAAGGATGATTGGCTTGTATCCGTCCCCTCCTGTGAAGTTGACCCTACATCTGGCGATTTGGTTGAAAAACCAAAGAATCATAAGCATCACTTGGTCACTGAGGAGGAGTTGAATGAGCTGACCAAGCAACACGGGAATAAAGATTCAAATTAATGAAATAAACACTTTTTAAAAGATAAAACCTAAAAAATTGTATATAGAAGATTCAAAGTACTATAAAAGGCATTATATAGGAATAAAAGATGGTGTGCATACAGGTGAAAAAGAAAACTAGTTAAATCTGGAAAAAAAAAACGCTCATATATATACAAAAACATAAATACATTCGTCAAAACAAAAAGCGCTTAAATAAATAAAAGCATTTTTTAGATAATCTCAACGGGCGCCAAATTGAAGTCACCCGACGCATAAAATTGTGAACACGCCCTATTAGATTTTACAAAGAGGAAGTCTCCTCCCCTATAAACTGCAAAGAATAATTGAAAAGTGATTTAGCGCAGATAAATAAGACCACCGTAACCACATATGAGTAGGAAAAAATGTTCAAAGTTCCAGTGGGATTAGCCAGTAGGACAAGGGAGCTTATGAACAGCGTTACGCTCAATAGTCTCAATAATGGAAAGGGTTTCAATATGTACTTGCCAGGAATATTAAGGGCTTTTCCTAAACCAGTGCCTTTGGCGATTACATCTCCCGCAATTCCAAAATATCGAGGAGAAAGTTTCCAGTTTCGTAAGCTTTCATGCATTTCTTCTAATTATTGTTCGACCACTCACCAATTTCTATCCAGTCTGAAAAGCTCGACACCCAGGTTGGTTGGTAAAAGAGCCTTCCATTCGTCACGACGTGCAGAAATAAAGTTTATATTTTCTTCGAAGTCACCAAAGAACGGTAACAAGCCGTTTGTGAAAGTATATAAAGTCTCCCCATTTTTTATCATATTTGCAACTGCAAGTATCTTCACATTCATTCTAACATCAACGATAGTCGTTATTCCCTTAATTTTTCACTTTTTTTTTCCCCTTCTTATTATGTTCATTTTTTTTAAACAATTCAAAAAATGGCAGAAAAATATCTTTTACAAAGATGTCTTGACCTCCTTACCGAAAACAAAATTGAAAATAACATTACCCACCATGAGATCATTACAATTACAACCTATGGTTCAGAGTTGGAAAGAGATATCTTCCAGAATGGGAATTCCAAACGAGTTTGCCAAAGGTTTGAATGTTGATTTAGTAAAGCAAGAAGAAACCAGAAAGCAGTTTCTAAGTTTCCTGCAGAAAAGAGTGTTGGAGTCCTTCACCAAGAACGAACTGGGAATAAGATCCTACTTTTTAGGAGACAGCGTCGAGAAATGGATCAAAGAATCCTATGACTTGGAACTCGATATTGATAATTGCCGAAGTGAACTCAGAAAATTCCAAACTTTCATATTTTCCAGTGTTCGATACAAGTTGTATTTAGACTCAATGAAAAATTTACCGCTAAACCCTTCAAAAAAACTCGAGGGCAAGAAGCATATTGCAGACGTATATGTCATTGTTTTAGACGAATCCTTTCCTGCAATAATGTTCAATGGCGGAGCTTATTCGAAGGCTGATTTTTTCAAGATATTACAAGAAAGTGAAACCTCTAACAGCAGCAAAACCCTTAACACAATTATTGCCATCAAAAGTGTAAATACGCTACTATCAAAACACTTTGTTATCACAACAAATGGTGATTCTGGAGAATTCTTTTCAAAATATAACATTTCAAAAATAAACGACAAAAACACTGAATACACCCTAAAAGAGTAAAGAACATTAAAGTTTTTGTTTGAGCATTACTGTGATGCCACAATTTATATATCATACATGTTTATATATTCTGACCAATACCTTTATTTATGGTGTGCAGTGACACAAAATAATTTTTGGTGTCACTTCCATCGTATTAAATGATAATATCAATTAGAAATAGTAAACAAAACCAAAAAAAACTACCAAGGGTTGCAAAGAGTAATAGTGATGTTTATGTGAAGGCAAGCTTAAAGAGAATTTAAGATCTACTATATTAATAGTAACCTACAAAATTTATAGAAGCCTACTTGACCCAGCCCACTGAAGTCTGAATAGGAATATTGCAGTTGTTTATAGAAGTAGCTTTACAACCAAAATAATAAATTGTTTCTGCAAGAACTGGATGATCTCAAAACAAACATGTCAACAAACTCATTCCATGATTATGTGGATTTAAAATCGAGAACTAATACACGACAGTTTTCAGATGACGAAGAGTTCACTACGCCTCCAAAACTAAGCAATTTCGGATCAGCTTTACTTTCCCACACAGAAAAAACTTCAGCATCAGAGATATTATCAAGTCATAATAATGACAAGATCGCAAATCGATTAGAAGAAATGGACAGGAGTTCATCAAGGAGTCACCCTCCACCGTCAATGGGCAATTTGACATCCGGTCATACTAGTACCTCATCGCATTCAACCTTGTTCGGACGATATCTGAGAAATAATCACCAGACTAGCATGACGACGATGAACACTAGTGACATAGAGATAAATGTTGGAAATAGTCTTGATAAGAGTTTTGAAAGGATAAGGAATTTGCGACAAAATATGAAAGAAGATATTACGTCAAAGTATGCTGAAAGGAGAAGTAAGAGATTTTTAATATCCAATAGGACAACGAAGCTGGGTCCTGCAAAGAGAGCGATGACTTTGACAAATATCTTTGATGAGGATGTGCCTAACTCTCCAAACCAGCCAATAAATGCAAGGGAGACAGTGGAATTACCACTTGAGGATTCTCACCAAACAAACTTTAAAGAGACGAAGAGAAATACGGATTATGATTCAATTGATTTTGGAGATTTGAATCCTATCCAGTATATTAAAAAACATAATCTTCCCACAAGTGACCTTCCACTAATATCTCAAATCTACTTTGATAAACAAAGAGAAGAAAATAGACAAGCAGCACTCCGAAAACATAGTTCCAGAGAATTGCTTTATAAAAGTAGGTCTTCTTCCTCTTCACTTTCTAGTAACAACTTATTGGCAAACAAGGACAATTCTATAACATCCAATAATGGTTCTCAACCCAGGCGAAAAGTTTCTACCGGATCATCTTCATCTAAGTCATCGATCGAAATAAGAAGAGCTCTCAAGGAGAATATTGATACTAGCAATAACAGCAATTTCAACAGCCCAATTCATAAAATTTATAAAGGAATTTCCAGAAATAAAGATTCCGACTCCGAAAAAAGAGAAGTACTGCGAAACATAAGCATAAACGCAAATCACGCTGATAATCTCCTTCAACAAGAGAATAAGAGACTAAAACGATCATTGGATGATGCAATAACGAATGAGAATATAAACAGTAAAAATCTAGAAGTATTTTACCATCGACCTGCTCCCAAACCTCCAGTCACCAAGAAAGTTGAAATTGTTGAACCTGCAAAGTCCGCTTCTTTATCGAATAATAGAAATATAATTACAGTAAATGACTCCCAGTACGAAAAAATAGAACTTTTGGGTAGAGGTGGATCCTCCAGAGTTTACAAGGTGAAAGGATCTGGCAATAGGGTATACGCGCTCAAAAGGGTGTCTTTTGACGCTTTTGACGATTCAAGTATTGATGGATTCAAAGGAGAAATAGAACTTCTGGAAAAATTGAAAGACCAAAAGCGTGTAATCCAACTACTAGATTATGAAATGGGGGATGGTTTATTGTATTTGATAATGGAATGTGGTGATCATGATTTGTCACAAATCCTTAACCAAAGAAGCGGCATGCCACTGGATTTTAATTTTGTTAGATTCTATACAAAGGAAATGTTGCTGTGCATTAAGGTAGTTCATGATGCGGGCATAGTTCATTCGGATTTAAAACCTGCAAATTTTGTTTTAGTGAAAGGTATCTTAAAAATCATTGATTTTGGTATAGCAAACGCGGTACCGGAACATACGGTGAATATATATCGTGAAACTCAAATTGGGACTCCAAATTATATGGCACCAGAAGCACTAGTTGCTATGAATTACACACAAAATAGTGAGAACCAACATGAGGGAAACAAGTGGAAAGTGGGGAGACCATCTGATATGTGGTCATGCGGTTGTATTATATATCAGATGATTTACGGGAAACCCCCATATGGCAGTTTCCAAGGCCAAAATAGGCTGTTGGCTATTATGAATCCTGATGTGAAAATCCCATTTCCTGAACATACTGGCAATAATGAAAAGATTCCAAAGTCTGCCATTGAATTAATGAAAGCATGTCTGTACAGGAACCCAGACAAAAGATGGACTGTGGATAAAGTCCTGAGTAGCACTTTCCTTCAACCTTTTATGATATCCGGATCGATCATGGAAGACCTTATTAGGAATGCCGTTAGATATGGCTCTGAGAAGCCTCATATATCACAAGATGATCTCAATGATGTGGTAGACACTGTTTTAAGGAAATTTGCAGATTACAAAATTTAGAAGAGCCGCATAAGGAAGAAAAGCATGTGCCAGTTATGAACATAAATACATTTAGAGTTTGCCATGCATGTACTGATTTATTTACTTTGATAAACTCTTTTTTACATATTTATATATATTCATTTAAATAAATCATCAATCAATTTTTCGACACAGACACTGAATACTTGAAATACCAAGAAAAGGATAACTATCCTCTAACGGCGCTCAGTGAAATATTATATTTTGATTGCTTGTTCAACAATTGTGCCTTATTAACTTATTACATTTATATATAAGTTTATATTTTTCCATTTCCATTTTTCATTCGTAGATTTAAACTTTTTTATTAATTCTTTTGGATCAATAAAGTTCAAATCTATCTTGGACCAAATTTAGTCATTGCAGATGGCCCGCTTTCTTGCCATTCTTGCTTAGACAACCACATGTGGTCTTTATCAGCCATGATACTAGCTAAAACGGCACCACCAATGAAAACCATATGCTTTCTCCTTGGAGGATCTTCGATTCTAACTTTGAATTTATCAAGTCTTGAAGGGTCATTGTGTAAAACTCTACTAAACCATAATTGTTTCAATTCTTTCTCTAATCTGGAAGGCAGTCCTGGGTACATACTTGAACCACCTGAAAGAACAATGGCCTTATACAGGGAACTTCTGATATCAACATCAGCCGATTGCACAGTATTAAATAACAGCTCGCCCACGCCAGGTTGTTCAACGTCAACCAAACCAGGTTGGAACAAACATTCTGGAGCTTCAAATCTCTCTTGTCCCACTTTGATTGTCCTGCCATCTGGTAACTCATACGATTCCACAAGGGCGGTTGTTTCTCTAGCCAATTTTGTATCTAGGTCTAAATCATATGAAACATAACATAATTTTTCCTTTATCTGACGCACAGTTTCGAAATCTGCAGTTCTGTTAAATGCATAACCACGACGAGAAAGCAGATCAATCAAATGCCTAGTAACGTCTCTACCCGCAACATCTAATCTTCTTGTTAAGTGGCTCAAAACGACAGATTCGTAAACTGGGACTATATGAGTAACACCGTCACCGGAATCGACGACGACTCCTGAAGACAAACCTTGTGCATACAATGCTAGAACAGCTTGGATGGCAACATAAACTCCGCCAAAATCGTATTTTTCGAACATTACCTCACACATTTTTTCCCTATTTTTCAGCGGATTCATTGGAGGTTCCGTTAGTAAAATCTTACCGTTGGAGGTGGATGGTAGTTTCATTTGCTCGAAAAAGGCGTAATCCCAAAGAAGTTCCATATCTGTCCAATTCTTAATAATACCGTTTTCCATAGGATAAGATATTTGCAGATAAGAGCGAACTTCACTTGCCTCATCACCAATCATAATGTCCTTTAATGGTGTAGCAACGCTGGCACGTTCTTCCGCCCTCAAGATGGGTCTACCAACAATAGAAGGAAACGTGTAATCTGGGAAATTCTCGCCAGCACGACCAATTTTGACGAAACCAGTACCCTGATCAAGGACTATATCGAGATGGTTAGTATTAATAATATAGGGGTAAAAGAACTAAAATGCAAAAGAGGCAAAGCCAAAAGGGGCACCGAGCTCAATTGCCTCCACAAACACTAAAAATATCAACAACATACCAATTGGATTATGTGGGTCCATTATTATTATATAGTTTTGTTAGTTTATTACTGTGATTTGTCTTCTGGTACGTATATTTAACTTTCACGTCCGTTTTCTTCCATTATATGGGTCCTCAAATTGTTTTTCGCCTTTCAATTCTACAAGACGGGTAATAAGGTCATTACCAAGAATAGTATAAATACATACAACTGCTATCTATCAAACAAATATACATATCACAGAGAGATTTCACACCAAACCTTGCTTCTTAAGTTCATCGTAGACCTTCTTACTCATTACATTTCCTTCTTCGTCTTCTTCTTCTAGTTCTAATTCTGTAGGAACTTTTAGTTGTGAAGGATTAGGCTTTGAGGGAACTGCTGCAATAGATGTCAACTGTGACTGCCCCTGCATATTTTTCCAGAGCTCTTGTGCCTCCTTAATTTTGGTTATGCCCTTGAATACTGAAGAGGGTTCGATACCAAGGCATCGCAAGTGATAAAGATGTCTTTCTTCATTGAAATGTCTTTCAAAAGTGCGTCGCCCATTATAAACTTTATTCGAACAAATTTCGCAGCGATACTCTCTGTCAAGCCCATGCAGTTTGTATAGCCAGTATGGCATAGGCAATCCATCCGGACCCAGTGGCATGTCAAACGATTTACCAGAGAGGTGCTCTTCCTGCAGTTGACCATCTCTCTGCTCACCACCCACTTGTTCGGCGCCCTCTTTTTCCGTCGAATCATATGCAGGTGCTTCATACTTCTGTGTTAAGATATCCATTTCTGCCATTCTTTCATTTGCAGTAAATGCCAGTTTTCTTTCAACAAAACTTCTCGTTCGAGAAAATTCATCCTTTAGATATTTCAAATACCGATGCAGTTTATATTCAGAGTACACAAAATTTCTTCTTTTAGATTCATTTTTCTTATGAATTTTCCCTACTAAATGGCTTTCGAAAACGGAAGATGTCTTGAACCACCTCGAACAAAAAGGGCAATAGATACCTTTTGCCTCGGACCGAAGAGATCCCCTACAGTATGAATGTTCGAAGTCAGATTTGATTAGATTTTCAACTGCCGCAGCGTCAAGCAAAGCATAACTTTTGAAGAAAAAAGTTTCTACATATTTGCTCAACTTTACCAAAAAGGCCATGTATCTATCATTCTTGCGATCCATCGGTGGGGTTAGCAAATATTTCTCGTCGTCCAAAAATAATTCTAGGATGTCGAGAAATTGAAGCAGTGAACAATCGCCCCGTTTAATTACATTCAACCATAAAGAATGAAATTGTTCCAGCTCCATATATTCACCATATTGCTCATCTCTAGTAAATATTTCATTTAAGTCTAGGTCTCGAGCTCTGTCAGACAATATATTTGTGCGCCTCGATGGATCAGAAGAAGATGAGAATAAAGCGTATTTGTCTTTTTTAGAGTTGATATCCAATTCAAAGTTCTCATCTTCATTTTTCAGCTCCTTCTCTAGCTGTTGTAGTTTTCTTTCGAAATTAGACAAATCCTTGTCATCCTCCTGTGTCTCTTCTGGACGATTGATTTTATTAAAAGTTTGTTGCTTCTCTTGGTAGTCTCGAAGAAAAATATTTATCTCATGTTGCTGCAAAATTATTTGTTTTCTCTTCCTCTTAACCTTTTTAAACTTGTATATTTTATTCTCTGCAATTAACGATAGTCTAGGCAGTTTAATATCAGGAAACACCTTGCTCGATTCTTGTATATAGTGGTAATATAACTCTGGATTCCGCTGAATTCTTTCTGCTATGGCATTTTCAATAATCTCCATCTCCTCCAACAAGGACCTCCTTGTTTCAAGTAAATTCATTGAGATGATGCCCTCCTACTCCTATTAAAGCAAAATTAAATGAATGTATACACCCTCGCTTGGCTCACCGAAGGTTCTTGATCTACCGTATAACTAAGTACTTTTTATTGCACTTCGTCAGCCGATACTTAACACTTCTTTGTTGCCTCATCGGAAAGTTAGAATAAAATGCGCTACAAAAAAAATATTGAACATGACTTACATCGACAAAATACTGAAATCACAAAGAACTACAAAGAATTATGAAGAACGGACTCGCTATCTCTTTTTGTTTTCTTGCTATGGTACATATGTAAACTATATATCTGTAGATCTAGATGGTTTTAAACTATCTAAAATTTACGCTTTTTGGAAGGACGAGCATTCTTCGCACGTTTTTTCTCTGCTATAATCCTGTCCTTTCTAATTTGCTCAGTGGACTTCAATTCGCTTCGCAGACCCGGAGCGTTATTATATCCCTTGACGGAAATTCCACTTTGTAGAGCCCTTTCCACCTTCTTCTTTTGCGAATAATAATTGTCTCTATGTTTATCTGGCATTTTAGGCGCTTTCATTTGTTTATGCTTGAATTTCCCACGGACGGTTCTACCATTTGCAGCAGGACCTTGTGAAGGGTCTTCGAGCAAGTTAGATGGTATGCTTGTTTCTCTCGAACCTACCTTCAATGGTTTCAAGTTTCTTGCCTTCGACCAATCATCAAATCTACCAGACCTGAAGCTTGCCGCGATTTTTTGGCCACTTTCACCAATAATATATTTCTTGTTATCAATACCTTGAGTATTAACATATTTTTTTCTTTTTTTATCCCATTTTACGGTCGCTGTTTGCTTATGAACTTGCACTTTATCATCGCTATTTAAATCGTAAGCCGCTTGAGCAGCATCATTAGCGAACCCATTGGTTATCTGTAATTGTTTATCTTGTATTTCACCAGCTGGCGCATAGTGACTTAAAAAGAAAGTTGGATCCTTAAAAGACTTCGGTTTCTTTTTCTTTTTGTTTTCGTTTTCCTGTGCTTCTAATAATTGGTCCGCATCTTCAAATTCTTTTAAGGCATCCTCTGACACGGTGTAACCTGTCTCACCATCGTCACCTTTCAAAATTTCATCTTCGATAGAATGTGAAAGACCAGCCATTCTTTCCTTTTCTAATAGTTCCCTTCTTTCAGTCGCCTTTCGTTGAATTGGCGCTAATTGCTTTCTTCTCCTTTTCATAAACACTGCCATTTCATCGTCTGGGTTTCTGGTGAACTCAAATACCGTTTCCTTGTTTCTTCTGTTTTGCAATTTAGCCAAAAAATCCAATTTTTCCTTCTCTTCATTTTTACCAAAAAATGCATTTTGAGCATCCCAGCCAGAAGAAATGATCTCTTTACTTCTCTTTAAAGATTCAGGGGAGGCGGAAGTGCGTGTTCTGTAGTAAAGTTTTTCTGCCTTCATGGCTGTTTTCTTCGCCAACTGAAGGTCAAAATTAGAGGACATCAGATTCTTATAAAGATCACCTAAGCCTTCAACATCCAGTCTTGGACATGAACCTAGAACGAGTCTTTTTGTGTAAGAAAGCTTTGGGGGTTGAAATTTATATTCCGGTTTTCCTTCATCTATCCACCTTTTCTTCATCACGTCGACTAGACTATCGTACATTGGTGTTAGAAGAATTTTTTTCCCCAAAAATAGCTCCAAATCTAATAGGTAAGGTAATTCATTTTCAGCGACAATGGAATATGCCCAACCTTTGTTACCGGCTCTTGCAGTTCTACCTACACGATGAACAAAAATTTTTGATGAACCAGGTAATGTGTAATTAATAACATTGGCTAACATTGGAATATCGACACCTCTTGCAGCAACATCTGTAACAACCAAAATGGAAGTTAAGCCCGCCCTAAAATTATATAATTGACGTTTACGAGCATGTTGGTCCAAAGTACCGTAGATGTACGAAATCAAGTATCCGCAGTCTCTTAAGAGTTGAGAAATGTATTCCACATGATGTCTTGTTGGAACAAACAGAATAGTTGCTTTTTCAGAAGGAAGTTCATTAGCTGCAGGCATTTTTTGTTTACGAAACTTTTCCTTCTTGAAATTCCTCCTCTTCTTTTGGCGATCATTTTCATCATCTGAGTCACTATCTGCCTCATTGTTACTATTTTGCAACTTTTGAAGTTGTTCACTAGTGGCTAACGGAATCTTTATGATTTCTTGCAAAATATATAATAGGTTCGCCTCTCTATCTGCGTTTTTACTGGATAGAAAAAGCATTTCTAAGTTCTCTGAAACTTTCGTTTCTGCGTCCAAACGAACCAAAACTGGATTAACCAAACCAGCCTTAACAAAATCAACCAATGAATTAGGTAGAGTAGCAGAAAACAACAAAGTCTGTCTTGTTGTAGGCAAAGATGCAAGTAATTCATTCAACTGTTCTTGAAAACCCATTTCGAACAACCTATCGGCTTCATCGAAAACAACGTACTCAACACTCTTCAAATCGAGGTTCATTTCAACTTTCAGATGTAAAAATCTACCAGGTGTTGCAATAATAACGTCTGGGTTGGTCATCATCATGCCAAATTGTTCTTCCAAGGAATCACCACCAGTCAAGAGGACGCTTCTTAGTTCTGTTCCTCTGGCAAAATCCTTGAAAACGTTGAAAGTCTGCATAGCTAATTCTCTGGAAGGCGATAAGATGACTGCACGGGCGCCAATTTTACCTGAGTGACTTTTCAATTTTTCCACCATGGGCAAGATGAATGCTGCAGTCTTACCAGAACCGGTACGTGCCATACCAACAATATCCCTACTTTGCAAAATTAATGGGATAGTCTTCCTTTGAATAGGAGTGGGTTGGCGAAATCCCTTCCTTTTAATATTGTTCAATACAATTTTGGATAGGCCAAAGCTGGGAAAACTACCTTTTTTATGCTTTGTTTTCTCCAAGTTATTTGTGGAGAAATATTCATTGACATCATCCTCATCATCACCAGTTTGAGTTTTACCAGATGCATTGTTTTCATCATCTGACATTTCTAACATTGGAAATGCTGCTATTTCCTTCTTACTATTCTTTTTTTTCTTGATGTCCTTGTTTTCAGCCTTCTTCTTATTGTTCACTCCTTCTTCTTCATCTGAGCTGTACTCGATCACATCCTGGATATCGTTGGGACCATAATCAGCTTCAACTTCACTATCGGAGTCGTTGGCATCACTCTCACTATCATTTAAGGCAATTTCATTTGCAATATCAAAGGCGATGTCGTCCTCCTCGCTTCCATTGTCGTCTTGATCTTCAAGATCCCTTTTTCTTTTCTGCACGCCTGCCATATTCTAGGTTAAAGAGATATGTGGTGGTAACTTAAATGACAAAAGTACTTTTAGTGACTTTACTTCAAGCAGTAGGAAGTTAGTGAAGTACTAGTAACTCTCTGTAAAGCCATTTTGTAAGAATTTCATCTCATCGCTTGAAAATTTTAAGAGCGCCGGGTAGTAACAATTGGTCTCTTATTTTTTTCTTTCAATAGTTGAGGCAAAACATTGCTTTATTGTAAAAGAATGAAAGTTTGGAAACATACAAGAACGTTAAAAATGTGAGCGTATTGATTTGGCAATCGATTCAAGTCAGATAACAATGCTGGCAAGATATTTAAATTTAATAGGACGGAGGAGTGCTTCACCGTACAGACCACAGCGGCTACCGGCAAAGTTTGACAACGTGATAGTGGCAATGTCATCTGGGGTAGATTCCTCTGTGGCGGCAGCACTATTTGCCGGAGAATTTCCAAATACCCGAGGAGTATATATGCAGAACTGGTCTGAATCACAATCTTTGGACGACCCTGGCAAGGAGCCATGCTACGAGAGGGATTGGAGAGATGTGAACCGTGTCGCTGAGCATTTGAACATCCGAGTTGACAAAGTTAATTTTGAGCAAGATTATTGGATAGATGTATTTGAACCAATGTTGAGAGGCTACAGTGAAGGGTCGACACCCAATCCAGATATCGGTTGCAACAAGTTCGTCAAGTTCGGCAAGCTGAGAGAGTGGCTGGATGAGAAGTATGGGACGGGTAACTATTGGCTTGTTACTGGTCATTACGCCCGAGTTATGCAGGAAATGAATGGAAAAGGATTATTCCATTTACTGAGAAGCATTTATAGGCCCAAGGATCAAAGCTATTACCTTTCACAAATCAACTCCACTGTTTTGTCATCTTTGTTGCTACCCATTGGCCATCTAACGAAACCAGAAGTACGAGATTTAGCGAAGTATGCAGGCCTCCCGACTGCAGAAAAGCCTGATTCACAGGGCATATGCTTCGTCAACAATTCCCAGCATGGGAAGTTCAAGAATTTTTTAAAGCACTACCTACCCAGTTCACCGGGTGATATCATTACCGTTGACCCACAATCCGGTGCCAAAACGACATGGGGCAGACACGATGGATTGTGGTCTTACACAATTGGACAGAAAGTGGGCATATCCATGCCACAAGCTGACCCTAATTACCAAGGGACCTGGTTTGTCAGTGAAAAACTAAGGGATACCAACGAAATCTTGATAGTCAGAGGAAGAGATAATCCGGCGCTATACAGTGACACTATTCGAATCGAAAACTTTTCGTCTTTGGGCCCCAGGGAGGACACTATAAACGCTTTCCAAAATACTGGTGCCTTGACATTACAATTCCGGTCCCTGCAGGTCCCAGTCCAAATTAAATCGTGCAAACTGAATCGCTCTGCCGACAACCTCGACATAACAATACACTTAGCCTCAAAACAACGTGCCATAACTCCTGGGCAATCGTGCTGTCTATATATCGACGATAGAGTCCTTGGGAGTGGGCCCATTTCCCATGTTAATAATAATGACACCCATGCATAGTGATGATAATGAATTTAGTATATCACCTTATACGATGCGCCGCAGCAATTAATCTTAGCAACATACTTGCCTAATTGAACCACGGTGGTACGATACAGCCAAGAAGAGCTCATGAAGCGGCTGACCATTTCGAAAAGTAATCTGTATATATGAAGGTCTTTTCCCTTGAATCATGTCTCAATAAGTAGTTCATTTTTTTTTGCCCTCTTGTTTTTCTTTTTCATTTTTTTAAATCACACTTTTTTTTCTTTTCAAGATTTATAAATCTTCCTTCCAGGTTTGAGCCGGACCCATTGTTTAATTAAAGCATAGAAGGCAACGAAGGAGTGGGTTATAGAATTAGCATTGCGGCAAAAACGTCATATTTATTAATATTTATTTGCGAAGGTCATATTCAACGCAATCGCACGTCCTCTTCCGTCTTTTTTCTAGCTTTTGTCCTTTTTTATTTGTCTACATCCCTTTCTCTACGGTATCCAGAAGAAGGTGTGTGTGTGTGTGTGTCTATAAAAAGCAGTAAGACTCACCAAAAAAAAAAACGACAAACAAGTGATCCGAAGTGTGACGAATAAAGCAAACTCTCCAACTCAAAATGATAACTGAGGGATTTCCCCCGAATTTAAACGCGTTGAAAGGGTCATCCTTACTAGAAAAGAGAGTTGATTCTCTCCGACAGCTTAACACTACCACGGTTAACCAGCTGCTGGGGTTGCCGGGGATGACCTCTACATTCACGGCTCCGCAACTGTTGCAGTTAAGAATAATAGCTATAACTGCGTCTGCCGTGTCCCTTATTGCCGGTTGCCTCGGAATGTTCTTCCTTTCTAAAATGGATAAGAGACGAAAAGTCTTCAGACATGATCTCATCGCATTTTTGATAATTTGCGACTTTCTTAAAGCTTTTATTCTGATGATTTATCCCATGATTATCCTTATTGATAATAGTGTGTATGCAACACCTGCATTTTTTAATACCTTGGGTTGGTTTACGGCCTTTGCCATCGAAGGTGCAGACATGGCCATAATGATATTCGCCATACATTTTGCTATTTTGATCTTCAAGCCTAATTGGAAATGGCGAAATAAAAGATCGGGAAATATGGAGGGTGGCTTGTACAAAAAAAGGTCATATATCTGGCCAATTACTGCATTAGTACCTGCCATTTTAGCAAGCTTAGCCTTCATTAATTATAATAAACTCAATGACGATTCTGACACCACTATTATACTGGATAATAATAAGTACAACTTTCCCGATTCTCCCAGGCAAGGTGGCTACAAACCTTGGAGTGCATGGTGCTATTTACCACCCAAGCCGTACTGGTATAAAATTGTTTTAAGCTGGGGTCCCAGATATTTCATTATTATTTTCATATTTGCAGTCTACCTCAGTATTTATATTTTCATTACCAGTGAAAGTAAAAGAATTAAAGCGCAAATTGGAGACTTTAACCATAACGTACTAGAGGAAGAGAAAGAAAAGAAAAAATTATTTGGGCTGGGTCACTGGGGAAAAGCCAAATGGTATTTCAGATCCTATTTTAAATTGCCATTGCTACATCTTTTGAGAAATTTAAAGAATTTTTTCACCATTTCGTTCATAGATCCGAATGAGGAAACAGACGATTCAGGTAGTAGTAATGGAACTTTCAATTTTGGTGAGAGTTCGAATGAGATACCTACACTATTCAGAAAAACAAATACAGGTAGTGATGAGAATGTCTCGGCAAGTGGTGGAGTTCGCTTACTTGACTATAACAGTGCTAAACCACTCGATATGTCCAAATATGCAATGTCTGAACAGCCAGATTTGGAAAGAAATAATCCTTTTGATTGTGAAAATGACATCACACTCAATCCTTCGGAACTAGTATCCAAGCAAAAGGAGCATAAAGTTACTTTTAGTGTTGAAAATGAAGGACTGGATACAAGAAAAAGTTCAATGCTGGGACATCAGACTTTCTCTTGCCAAAATTCTCTAGAATCTCCTTTAGCAATGTATGATAATAAGAACGATAACAGCGACATAACTAGTAACATTAAGGAAAAAGGAGGCATCATCAACAACAACAGTAACAACGACGACGACGACAACAACAACAATAACGATAACGATAACGATAACAATAATAGCAATAATAATAATAACAATAATAATAATAACAATAATAATAATAACAATAATAATAATAACAATAATAATAACAATAACAACAACAACAACAATAATAATAATAATAGTAATAATATTAAAAATAACGTTGATAACAATAATACTAATCCAGCCGATAATATTCCTACACTTTCTAATGAAGCATTTACTCCGTCTCAACAATTTTCACAGGAGAGAGTGGATAATAATGCAGACAGATGCGAAAATTCAAGTTTCACCAACGTACAACAGCATTTCCAAGCCCAAACCTACAAACAAATGAAAAAACGTAGGGCACAAATTCAAAAGAATCTAAGGGCAATATTCATTTATCCACTGTCGTATATTGGGATATGGCTTTTCCCCATCATTGCAGATGCGTTGCAATACAATCATGAAATAAAGCATGGGCCTACCATGTGGGTGACATACATTGACACTTGCGTTCGACCATTAAGTTGTCTCGTCGACGTCATTGTTTACCTGTTCAAGGAAAAACCTTGGAACTATTCATGGGCAAAAACAGAATCAAAATATCTCATTGAAAAATATATTCTGAAAGGAGAGCTTGGTGAAAAGGAAATTCTGAAGTTTTGTCACAGCAATTGGGGGAAAAGAGGTTGGTATTATCGTGGTAAGTGGAAGAAAAGAAAATGCTGGAAATATTCTACAAACCCTCTGAAGCGTATACTGTGGTTTGTTGAACGCTTCTTTAAACAATTGTTTGAACTAAAACTACACTTTAGTTTTTATGACAATTGTGACGATTTTGAATACTGGGAAAACTACTATTCAGCCAAAGATTCAAACGATAATAAACGCACAGAATCTGATGAGACTAAAACGAATAGTAGCGATCGCTCCCTTCCATCAAATTCACTTGAACTACAGGCAATGCTTAATAACATCACGGCCGAAGAGGTTGAAGTGCCCTTGTTTTGGAGGATCATTCATCATATTCCAATGCTTGGCGGAATAGATCTTGATGAGTTAAACAGATTGTTGAAAATACGGTACAATAACGACCATTTTTCTCTACCCGGGTTGAAATTTGCATTAAACCAAAATAAAAGTCACGATAAACATCAGGACGTCTCAACTAACAGTATGGTCAAATCCAGCTTCTTTTCAAGCAATATTGTCACAAACGATGATGAGAATAGCATTGAAGAGGATAAGAATTTACGCTATTCAGATGCTAGTGCATCTGAAAATTATCTGGTCAAGCCCACAATACCAGGTACGACTCCTGATCCAATAATTGAGGCGCAGAACGATAATGATAGTAGTGATAGTAGCGGCATAGATTTGATAGCCTTCTTAAGAAATGGACCATTATAAAGTTTTTGTATCGCGATGTTTGAAAATGGAAAGTAAGGAACGTAATACAAATTGACAAGTAGCCGACATGAATGACGCTCACTTCACTTATATATGTTAGGTAGTATATGCATTATAGAATTTATTCATTGAAGCAATGTGATTCCTCGATAAGTAAGCTTTTTTTCTGTCTGGCGGCGAACCATTAGAGAACAAAAGACCGAGTTAAGAAAAAGTTCATAAAAAACTTTTGAAAATGGATGAGTACTCGTATAATGGAATAGGAAACTTATGCAAAGAAATAATAGGTTAAGAAATTTGTTTACAGTGCCAGTAATAATGGCTCGACAACTCAAAAGGAATGCATTATCTGCAGGTCTTGCTTTTGCAGGTAATGCAACCTCAAATGAGTTTGATGAACATTTGCAAAATGAGGTTGAAAGAGAGAGGGAAATTCAAAAGAAAAAAAAAATAAAGCGAACTCAATCAAAAAAATCGCCAGATTTGATTAATAAATCTACTTTTCAATCACGAACGATAGGCAGCAAAAAAGAGAAACATAGACAACTAGATCCAGAGTATGAAATTGTCATCGATGGCCCTCTAAGGAAAATCAAGCCCTACCATTTTACGTACAGGACCTTTTGCAAAGAGCGTTGGAGAGATAAAAAATTGGTTGATGTCTTTATATCTGAATTTCGAGATCGTGAATCTGAATATTATAAAAGAACAATCGAAAACGGGGACGTTCACATAAACGATGAAACTGCGGACTTATCTACTGTAATTCGCAATGGTGACCTGATTACGCATCAGGTACATAGACATGAACCTCCAGTCACTTCCAGGCCTATCAAAGTTATTTTTGAAGATGATAACATAATGGTCATTGATAAACCGAGCGGTATACCTGTTCACCCAACTGGCCGATATCGGTTCAATACAATTACGAAAATGCTTCAAAATAATCTAGGATTTGTTGTGAACCCATGTAATAGGTTAGATAGGCTTACAAGTGGATTAATGTTTTTGGCAAAAACTCCGAGGGGAGCCGATAATATCGGCGATCAACTAAAAGCTCGAGAAGTCACTAAGGAATACGTGGCCAAGGTAGTTGGAGAATTTCCAGAAACGGAAGTAATTGTTGAAAAACCACTAAAACTGATCGAGCCAAGGCTTGCTCTTAATGCAGTTTGTCAAATGGACGAGAAAGGAGCCAAACATGCAAAAACTGTTTTTAACAGAATCAGCTACGACGGTAAAACGAGTATTGTAAAGTGCAAACCGCTTACCGGGCGATCACATCAAATTAGAGTACATTTACAGTACTTAGGCCACCCAATTGCTAACGATCCTATTTATTCCAATGATGAAGTATGGGGTAACAATCTCGGAAAAGGCGGCCAGGCTGACTTCGATATAGTTATTACTAAGCTAGACGAAATAGGGAAAAGAAAACCTGCTAAAAGTTGGTTCCATAGTAATGGCGGGTACGGTGAGGTATTAAGGCAAGAAAAATGTTCTATTTGTGAATCTGATTTGTATACTGATCCTGGCCCCAATGATCTTGATCTGTGGTTACATGCCTATCTATACGAATCAACTGAGACTGAAGAAGGAACCGAAAAGAAAAAGTGGTGCTACAAAACAGAGTATCCAGAATGGGCTCTGAGAAGATAGAGGTTCCTGACTTGTCGGACAATAATACATAGAAAACTGGTCTTCTGTTATAATCAGTCATTGGCCAATCAAAAATGACAGTAACAGAACATCACGCTACAATCTTAATCTTAATTTATAAAAAAGCTAAAATCTTTACAGGAGGAAGACAATGAGATGTGAAGAATGACCACTTCTCCTTTTCTTTTCCATTTCTTTTCTTCCACACTCCTAGTATTCCCGGTAGTATTCTTTTCGCAACCTAAAATTTCACGTAGCAGAGAAAATCGGAGTCTTGAAAGTGTTAACCATAAAATTTCATTGATAAAATGATCTTCGAGGCTTTCTGCTATCCAAATCCACGTTTCTTTTTATTTATTTATTAAAAACCATAAAGTAAAAACTTTGTTAAGGCTTGGAAGCGACCGAGCGCAGACCGCTTGTGTCATCGATTACTCAGATAGGAAATCTTTTATTTATCACCCGCTGAAGCACGCAGCAACAACCGGTTGACCGACGCAATTCTTTGTTTACTTTTCCTTCTACTCATGATCTTCTGTTCCATTTTCCACCCGATCGAAGAAAAAATTTTACGGCCAGTTGCTTCTTGGGCGTAAGGCTCCGATCTTTACGAAGAAATCTTAATTTTTGCCTGAAAGCATGGCTTAAAAGCCGGAAAAGCCGAAAACTCAATGATTGACAGATCTTTTTTAGGAAATTTTTTGACGGTGAAAAACCCGGCTTCTAGAAAAAAAAAACGATGGGAAAAAAGAACTGGAAAAAAAAAACTTTAAACTTTGCTTATGTCAAATTTAAATTTCAATTCGGAATTAACACCTGCCGCCCCCGTTTATTGTCCAGCGGGGAGTCTTTGTCGTATTTTCTTCTTTTCTTCTTCTTTCTTAATGAAGCACCTAGTTTAAGGATAAAAAAGATTATATCGCTTGTCTATGGCTTACGTAAACATTATTTCTTTGATATACTATTCCGTTAGAATGGAAGGGGGCCATATGATTCTGATTTTCTTGGCCTGGGGGGATGGAAATTTTCCTTTTAGAGCTGCCTGTACAAGACCGAGTGTTCGTTCCTCCTTTAGCATAGAAAATACGGTTATTAGATTATTGGGGCATTTGGCCTGCTTCCATCTTAACGCGAACAAATACTATTCAAGAACTTGTGCTACCTCTTGAAACCAAATGTTAAACTGTTCTGCCATATTTGAAAATAATTTCAAAGTTGTGGGAAAAATATTTTGCCATCATACGACAAACGTTTCTCTGGCTGTGACTGATAGTCGTGTAGGTCCTGTATTATCTTGCTGACAAACATCTTAAAAAGTCTTTTGGAAAAAGAAAAAAATAAACTTTCCTTCTTTTTTTTGGTTCCTGCGGCTCTTTCAGGGGGCTGCCAAACCTTATATTCTTCTCCTGTCATTTTAGGTGGAGAGGTAGCGGTCTTTTCTTTTTTTTCGTGCCTACACGCGCACATGACGATAAAACTGGCCCAGGCGAGATCAGATCAGCATTTGCACGTTGCATTTTACTTGTTTTCTTATTGGCAAAAAAAAAAAGCTTGGAACAAGCCACTAATACCCGACTCTATGCTTACAGAATAACCGATACTACTGGAAAGAAAAATTTTTCACATTAGTTCGCTGCATCTCCATGATCGTTTAATTATTTTATATTTAAGAGAAGCAAATCACTTCCTCCAATGTCATGATGGTCTTGGCAATTTTCCTCCCCTTGTTGCAAAAGTGTAAAATAGGTATCCACATCATTCATGAGAAAACTACTAATATCATTTTGCCTCCTATTTGCGGCCTTGCTCACAAATTCAGCGACTGCTGATAGAATTGATGACAAGGTGAGCCCTTCATTTGATCTAAGCAAAAGAGACGAAAGCGTTGCTATCAATGGTTGTCCAAATTTGGATTTCAACTGGCACATGAGCCAACAGAATATACTACATTATGATATGGATGTTACTTCCGTATCATGGGTCAAGGATAACACATACCAGATTACTATTCATGTCAAAGCCGTAAAAGATATCCCTTTGAAATATTTATGGTCTTTAAAGATTATTGGTGTCAACGGTCCCTCAAGCACCGTACAACTTTACGGCAAAAATGAGAAGACATACCTAATCAGTGATCCAACAGATTTTACATCCACTTTTCAGGTTTATGCTTACCCTTCTTCTGACGGTTGCACAGTTTGGATGCCAAATTTCCAAATCCAGTTCGAATATCTACAAGGTGATGCTGCTCAGTACTGGCAAACTTGGCAATGGGGGACAACCACCTTCGATTTATCGACAGGTTGTAACAATTATGACAATCAAGGCCACTCACAAACGGATTTCCCTGGATTTTATTGGACCTACCAGTGCAAGGGAAACAATGATGGCACTTGTACAAAAGCCTCGTCTTCATCCATTACTACTTCATCCATTACTACTTCATCCACTACTACTTCATCAACTACTACTTCATCCTCTACTACTTCATCCTCTACTACTTCATCCTCTACTACTTCATCCTCTACGAAAACTTCCACTACTACGTCATCTACTGTGAAAAGCTCTTCCACTACATCCATTGATTTTACTACTTCCGTTGACTCACATACTTCATCAAGCGTAGCCGATATTTATCGTTCAAGAACATCTACTGATGTCACCACATTAGCAGCTTCAACTAGTCCTTTCAGCAGTTTCACTTCAAGTGACTCTAGTAGTTCAAGCGATGTAACCAGTTCAACCATTCAAACTACTTCTGTTGATCCAACTACTTCAGTAGTAAGTTCAAGTTCAGAAGACCCAACTAGTTCAAGCGCTGTGACTACTTCAGTTGACCCAACTAGTTCTATAGTCAGTTCTACTTCAGCTGATCCAACTACTTCAGTTGACCCAACTACTTCAGTTGATCCAACTACTTCAGTTGACCCAACTAGTTCTATAGTCAGTTCTACTTCAGTTGATCCAACTACTTCAGCAGACCCAACTACTTCAGCTGACTCAACTACCTCGACCGTTCAAACTACTTCAGTTGATCCAACTAGTTCTGTAGTCAGTTCCGCTCCAGTTGATCCGGCTAGTTCTGTTGTCAGTTTAACTTCATCTTACCCAACTAGCTCAAGCACTGTGACTATTTCTGCTAATTCAAACGGTTCAGCTACTTTAACGGCTCAAACTACTTCAATTGATCCAGTTAGCTCCATCGTTAGTTCAAGCGGTGCAACTACTATCATCAGTAGCGCCTCAATTGATCCAGCTAGTTCTGTAGTTAGTTCAACTTCATCTGAACCAACCAGTTTTATTGTCAGTTCAACCTCAGTTTATTCAACTAGACCAAGTGGTCCAACTACTTCAACAGATCTAGCTACTTTCTCTGACACAATCATTCTAAGGGTTTCAACCACTTCAACCAGCCAAGATACCCAAACAGTATCATCTAGTCTAACTGATATGGTTTCCTCAACTGGTTCAGCTGATTTGAGCGTCTCATCCATTCAAAGATCTCAAGTAGACCCAAGCACTTTCGCTGTCTCGAATAGCCCAGTATATCCAACAGCTTCGACCGGATCAACTTCCACGGGCATTCCAATTGCGTCGGAAAGTCTAAGCCTTTCTAGACAGCAAGGAATTTCGGCCACTTCAAGTTCTTCGATTGTAACTTTAACCCCAGTTGATTCGGCTTCCTCGAGTAGGTCAAGCGCAACAAGTATAATCAAGCCTAATATGCCAGTTAGCAGCAATGATTCGAAGACCCAAAGTTCTGTTTCTGTAGTTGACGCATTCCAATCAACTAAATCTTCATATCCTAGCATAACTTCAGCAGACCCAACGACTCTAGCCAGTGAAAATGGTTTAGTCGGCTCATCTTCCTCAGCTCATCCAATCACATTAGATAGAACTTATGCATCAGCTCACGCAAGCGTCACCGATATTGTCAGTAGAGTTACTGACTCGACTCGCCATACAACACTAGTAACTTCAAACATTAACATTCAGTCTGAGGTTGGGAACCCAAATTACTCGGGTCCCAAAGACACTACCATCACCAAACAATCTGCATTTATGACTTCTCCTGCATCAACGTCTACTATAAGTAACGTTCAATCAACTGCTTCCGTAATGAATCACAGTATTGAGGACAATATTTCTGCAGCTGCCTCTCTAGAAAGTGTTTCTGGTACCTCAACTAAAGATTATTCTAGTCAATCCAGTGCCATTCATTATACAAATTCCTTCACGACCACCACTACTAACGCATTTATCACATCAAAGCATTCCATTGCTGCTGTATCAACAGGAGCCATTACATCATCTGCCAGCATTTCATTAATCATGGAAGGCAGCGCAAACATTGAAGCAGTAGGAAAATTGGTGTGGCTCGCTGCCGCTCTTCCTCTAGCTTTCATTTAGTCATTCTACCATCTTTCATGTCCCTACGCCATTCTCGTTCGTATACCATATAAACCAATTATAGATTTTACATAGAATAATAGTTAAATTTGATTATAGAATATCTTCGGATTCAATAAAAAATTATTATTATCAGACTCTTTCTGTCCACTCCTTGAAGTATGCAAAGTGCTTCGAGAACGCCATGACATTCGACAATTCAAAATTGAGAGAGAACTGCTAAGGAAACTCTTTGAGTTGATTATATAATCGCTATTTAATCTTTTAAAGGGGGAATACTGCTAAATTTTCATTATTGTACAACTGGAGACATGATAGGCCTGAAATGTGCCACCAAATTGCATGACCTTGCTAATGAGGTCGCTGGGTTGCGTATGCACTTTTTACCCTGCTCCGCGTCGAAACAGAACATAATACAGAGTAAAGAGGAAAGAGCGAAAATGAAAAAGTTTCTACACTCAAAAGTCAAACCTTTTTAAAAAGTGATGTTCAGATTCCTTGTTTAAGACAAATACCATTGAGGAAGGCGATTGACCCTAACGAAGTATGTCTAGGAAAAGAAGTACTAAGCCCAAGCCAGCAGCTAAAATAGCTTTGAAAAAAGAAAATGACCAGTTCCTCGAGGCATTGAAACTATACGAAGGGAAGCAATACAAAAAATCTCTCAAGCTGCTAGACGCAATTTTGAAAAAAGACGGTAGTCACGTTGATTCCTTGGCTTTAAAGGGTCTTGATTTATATTCTGTAGGTGAGAAAGATGACGCTGCTTCCTACGTGGCTAATGCCATCAGAAAAATTGAAGGCGCTTCAGCATCACCAATCTGCTGTCATGTATTAGGTATCTACATGAGAAACACCAAAGAGTACAAAGAATCTATTAAATGGTTCACGGCAGCTTTGAACAATGGGTCCACTAACAAGCAAATATATAGAGACTTAGCAACTTTGCAATCACAAATTGGCGATTTCAAAAATGCTTTAGTGTCCAGGAAAAAATATTGGGAAGCATTCCTTGGTTACCGTGCCAACTGGACATCATTGGCTGTGGCACAAGATGTGAACGGTGAGAGGCAACAAGCTATTAACACTTTATCTCAGTTTGAAAAACTCGCTGAGGGAAAAATATCTGATTCCGAGAAATATGAACACAGCGAGTGTTTAATGTACAAAAACGACATTATGTATAAAGCTGCCAGTGATAACCAAGACAAGTTACAAAATGTATTGAAACATTTGAATGATATCGAGCCATGCGTCTTTGATAAATTTGGTTTATTAGAGAGAAAAGCAACTATTTACATGAAATTGGGTCAATTGAAAGACGCGTCCATTGTTTATAGAACTCTGATCAAGAGAAATCCAGATAATTTTAAGTACTACAAATTACTGGAAGTATCCTTGGGAATCCAAGGTGACAATAAATTGAAGAAGGCTTTGTATGGAAAACTTGAACAATTTTATCCAAGATGCGAACCACCCAAATTTATTCCATTAACTTTCCTTCAAGACAAAGAAGAGCTCAGCAAAAAATTGAGAGAATATGTTTTGCCTCAATTGGAGCGCGGTGTTCCAGCAACTTTTTCCAACGTGAAACCCCTTTACCAAAGAAGGAAGTCCAAGGTTTCACCACTATTGGAGAAAATTGTCCTTGATTATTTGTCCGGATTAGATCCTACGCAGGATCCAATTCCTTTTATTTGGACCAATTATTACTTGTCTCAACATTTCCTTTTCCTTAAGGATTTTCCGAAAGCCCAAGAATATATTGATGCTGCCCTTGACCACACCCCAACTTTAGTTGAGTTTTACATCCTCAAGGCACGTATCCTGAAGCACTTAGGCCTAATGGACACAGCGGCTGGAATTTTGGAGGAAGGTAGGCAACTTGATTTGCAGGATAGATTTATCAACTGTAAAACGGTTAAGTACTTTTTAAGGGCTAACAATATCGACAAGGCGGTGGAAGTCGCGTCCCTTTTCACCAAAAACGATGATTCTGTTAATGGTATTAAGGACTTACACCTTGTGGAAGCTTCTTGGTTCATCGTAGAACAGGCAGAAGCCTATTATAGACTATACCTGGATAGAAAAAAGAAATTAGACGATTTAGCATCGCTAAAAAAAGAGGTTGAAAGTGATAAAAGCGAACAAATTGCGAATGATATCAAAGAAAACCAATGGCTTGTTCGCAAATATAAAGGTTTGGCGCTGAAAAGATTCAACGCTATTCCAAAGTTTTATAAACAATTCGAAGATGACAAGTTGGATTTCCATTCATACTGTATGAGAAAAGGTACGCCAAGAGCCTATCTGGAGATGTTAGAATGGGGAAAGGCACTTTATACCAAACCCATGTATGTTCGCGCAATGAAGGAAGCATCAAAGCTTTACTTTCAAATGCATGATGATCGCTTAAAAAGAAAGTCCGATTCTTTAGATGAAAATTCAGATGAAATCCAAAATAATGGCCAAAATAGTAGCAGCCAAAAGAAAAAAGCTAAGAAGGAAGCAGCCGCTATGAACAAACGGAAAGAAACTGAAGCCAAGAGTGTTGCTGCTTATCCGAGTGATCAAGATAACGATGTATTCGGCGAAAAGTTGATTGAAACCTCCACTCCAATGGAGGACTTCGCTACCGAATTTTATAATAACTACTCCATGCAAGTCAGAGAAGACGAAAGGGATTATATTTTGGACTTTGAATTTAACTACAGAATTGGAAAGTTAGCTTTGTGCTTTGCTTCTCTAAACAAATTCGCTAAGAGATTTGGCAGCACGAGCGGTTTATTTGGTAGTATGGCCATTGTTTTGTTACATGTCACAAGAAACGACACCCCCTTTGATCCAATTTTGAAGAAAGTAGTCACGAAGAGCCTTGAAAAAGAGTATTCTGAAAATTTCCCATTAAACGAAATATCTAACAATAGCTTCGATTGGCTGAATTTCTACCAAGAAAAATTCGGTAAGAATGATATAAATGGCCTGCTATTTCTGTATCGCTATCGCGATGATGTTCCGATCGGAAGCTCTAATTTGAAAGAAATGATTATTAGCAGTCTTTCTCCCTTGGAGCCTCACTCCCAGAACGAAATTCTACAGTATTACTTGTAGCCTGCAACTCCTCAATGTGTCAATTAACTCTTACTTAATTTATGTATATATTTTTTATGTATATGCTTATATGCATGCGCATATGCTCATAAAAGATACATTGTTATAGGTCATTTCTTTTCCAAGCTACATCTAGCACTCCTTCCAACCATGGTCCAGGACAGCCAGGACCTTTTCTTGCCAAAATTCTTGCTTTCCCATCTCAGAGAAAAAACGAGGAATTTTTCTTTGTCCTCTTTGGCCGCCAGTTGCGGTAAAATATTTTTTTTCTAGGTCGCATAATTTGAAAGACTTGTCTTTTTCACCACCCAAGAAAAATATATTTAGTGAAGAGATGTAAAGCCCATTCTCACGTATTTCAAGAAATTAGGCATCGCTTCGGTAGACACATTCAAACCATTTTTCCCTCATCGGCACATTAAAGCTGGATGACCATCCCACATATGAAATACGCCGTATCAAAGACTAGCGAAAATAAGGTTTCAAATACAGTAAGCCCCACACAAGATAAAGACGCGATCAGAAAACAACCCGATGACATTATAAATAATGATGAACCTTCACATAAGAAGATAAAAGTAGCACAGCCGGATTCCTTGAGGGAAACCAACACAACAGATCCACTTGGGCACACTAAAGCTGCGCTCGGAGAAGTGGCATCGATGGAGCTCAAACCAACTAATGACATGGATCCCTTGGCAGTGTCAGCAGCTTCAGTAGTGTCAATGTCCAATGACGTTTTGAAACCAGAGACGCCCAAGGGGCCAATCATAATCAGTAAAAACCCATCAAATGGTATTTTCTATGGTCCCTCCTTCACTAAACGAGAGTCTCTCAATGCTCGAATGTTTCTGAAATACTATGGTGCACACAAATTTTTAGACACTTACCTCCCCGAGGATTTGAACTCGTTATACATTTACTATCTTATCAAGTTGCTAGGCTTTGAAGTTAAAGATCAAGCGCTTATCGGCACCATCAACAGTATTGTCCATATCAACTCGCAAGAGCGTGTTCAAGATTTGGGAAGTGCAATATCTGTCACAAATGTTGAAGACCCATTGGCAAAAAAGCAAACAGTTCGTCTAATCAAAGATTTGCAAAGAGCAATTAACAAAGTTCTATGTACAAGATTAAGATTATCCAATTTTTTCACTATTGATCATTTTATTCAAAAATTACATACCGCTAGAAAAATTTTGGTCCTGACTGGTGCAGGTGTTTCAACTTCATTAGGGATCCCGGACTTCAGATCTTCTGAGGGGTTCTATTCAAAGATCAAACATTTGGGGCTCGATGATCCCCAAGACGTTTTCAATTACAATATATTTATGCACGACCCCTCTGTTTTCTATAATATTGCCAATATGGTTTTACCTCCAGAAAACATTTATTCTCCATTGCATAGTTTCATTAAGATGCTACAAATGAAAGGGAAATTATTGAGAAATTATACTCAAAACATTGATAATTTGGAATCTTATGCGGGAATAAGCACAGATAAACTGGTGCAGTGCCATGGCTCTTTTGCTACTGCCACCTGCGTTACCTGCCATTGGAACCTACCCGGTGAGAGGATATTTAATAAAATTAGAAACCTCGAACTTCCACTATGCCCGTACTGTTACAAAAAAAGAAGAGAATATTTCCCAGAGGGATATAATAATAAAGTAGGTGTTGCTGCATCACAGGGTTCAGTGTCGGAAAGGCCTCCATATATCCTTAACTCATATGGCGTTCTCAAACCAGACATCACATTCTTTGGCGAAGCACTGCCAAATAAATTTCATAAGAGCATTCGCGAAGATATCTTAGAATGTGATTTGTTGATTTGCATTGGGACAAGTTTAAAAGTAGCGCCAGTGTCTGAAATCGTAAACATGGTTCCTTCCCACGTTCCCCAAGTCCTGATTAATCGTGATCCCGTCAAGCACGCAGAATTTGATTTATCTCTTTTGGGGTACTGTGATGACATTGCAGCTATGGTAGCCCAAAAATGTGGCTGGACGATTCCGCATAAGAAATGGAACGATTTGAAGAACAAGAACTTTAAATGCCAAGAGAAGGATAAGGGCGTGTATGTCGTTACATCAGATGAACATCCCAAAACCCTCTAAGTAGAAGGCAATTTAATAATTTAAAAGTGCCAAATTAATATCAATTTACATAGTATGGCAAACAATTTTGTTTTCCTTTCAATTATTGTAGTCAATTATTATTTACATTCTGCTATTTTCATTGTACCGGGTGAAATATTACATGTACCGCCCATCT
>OBMA010000287.1_pt1 | contig 28973 bp, 31 predicted proteins | sample 1539141 | NCBI WGS metagenome assembly OBMA01 (sample SAMEA3991484, study PRJEB22521) | metagenome | biome: anthropogenic terrestrial biome; feature: sewage plant; material: raw primary sludge | place: Sweden | collected 2012-09-26
TCTGACATAGCCAAGTGTTTGTAGACTTTTGTTTATCAGACACTTGCGCTTTTTGAAAATAATAACGCTGCGGAATTAAGGTTAAAATTAAAATAATTAATTGATTATGAAAAACAGATTCATTTTTAGTCTTCCTGTAATTTTATTAGCTTTCCTTTTTTCAATAAACTTAGAAGCTCAAAACTATTTTGATAATTTCCCAGTTAAAGCTGATCCTAAGTTAGTAGGTAATAATTTATGTAAACGTCTTCTTGAAACAAAACATCAATTGTATTTTGATAAAGGCATCCATTATGCAGAAGTTTGTACATGGTATGGTGCTTTGAGATTTGCAGAACAGACAGGTAATAAGGATATGATAAAAAAACTAAGGGCAAGATTTGAACTATTGTTTGAAATCGAAAAAGAGTTGCTTCCACCTCCTGTTGATGTTGATCAGAATATGTTTGGATGTTTACCTTTACGTTTTTATAGCATCACAAAAGACAAGAGATACCTGGACCTTGGTTTACCATATGCAGATTCTCAATGGACTCTTCCAAAAAATGCAAATGAAGAGGAGCAGAAATGGAATAAAAAAGGTTATTCTTGGCAAACACGTCTGTGGATTGATGATATGTATATGATTACAATAGTACAGTCGGAGGCTTATAAAGCAACAGGCGATGTTAAGTATATTAATAGAGCAGCTAAAGAGATGGTTTTGTATCTTGATGAACTTCAACATGATAATGGGCTTTTCTTTCATGCTCCAGATGTACCATATTATTGGGGTAGAGGAGATGGTTGGATGGCTGTTGGTATGACTGAATTATTGGCAAGTCTTCCAGATAATGATTCTAACAGAGCAAGAATAATGAAGGGCTATCAGTTAATGATGAAAAATCTTAAGAAATATGTTAATACTGATGGACTTTGGAATCAGTTAATTGACCAGCCTGATTTTTGGACAGAGACATCTGGCTCTGCTATGTTTGCCTATGCTATGATTATCGGTGTTAAGAATGGTTGGCTTAATAATGAAGAATATGCACCAATAGCAAGACGTGCTTGGCTTGGACTATGCAACTATTTGGATTCAAACAACGACATTACAGAGGTGTGTGTTGGTACTGGCAAGAAGAATAGTAAAGAGTACTATCTAAAACGTCCTCGTATTGCCGGAGATTATCATGGACAAGCTCCAATTCTTTGGTGCGCTTATGCTTTGCTTGAAAAATAATTATTATAATAAATAAGATTATATTCCTTCTTCTGACTATGTAGATAATGTTTTTCAATAGATTTATAATATTATAAGAAGAGGGTCAATAATATGGATAGTACAGTAATTTGTGTAGTGGAAATTGTATTGCAAGGATTTGTACTAATAAAAATAAAACATTAACCCATATAAATATTACTATGGAGATTAAACAAGTATTGACATCTGGCATATTGATAGGAGGATTCCTTTTGCCTAGTAGTGTCGCTTATTCTCAGAATACACAGAATGAAAAGAGTAAAGTATATGTAGTTGCGGATGCTCATCTTGATACCCAATGGAATTGGGATATACAGAAAACAATAAAGGAATATGTTTGGAATACAATCAATCAGAATCTTTTCTTACTTAAGAAATATCCTGATTATGTATTTAATTTTGAAGGTGGAGTAAAGTATTCATGGATGAAAGAGTATTATCCACGTGAATATGAAGAATTAAAGAAGTATATAAAATCGGGTCGTTGGCATATATCAGGTAGTAGCTGGGAGGCATCTGATGCTTTGGTACCTTCTGTTGAGTCGTTTATCCGTAATATTATGCTTGGACAGACATATTATCGACAGGAGTTCGGTGAAGAAGGTAAAGATATTTTTCTACCAGACTGCTTTGGCTTTGGATGGACCCTTCCAACAATTGCAAATCATTGTGGACTTATAGGTTTTTCTTCTCAGAAACTTGATTGGAGAGTGAATCCTTTTTATGGTGATAGTAAGCATCCTTTCACTATTGGTTTGTGGAAAGGTATTGACGGGTCTTCTATTATGCTGGCTCATGGATATGGCTATGGAAAACGTTGGGATGATGTAGATTTGTCTAATGATAAAGAACTTTCAACTCTGGTAAAACGTTCACCTCTGAATAAATTGTTCCGTTACTATGGGACAGGTGATATGGGTGGGTCACCAACATTGGAATCTGTATCATCGGTCGAAAAAGGAATAAAAGGTGATGGACCTTTACAGATAATCAGTGCAACAAGTGATCAGCTCTTTAAGGATTATCAGCCTTATTCAAGTCATCCAGAACTACCTTCTTTTGATGGCGAACTATTGATGGATGTTCATGGAACAGGATGTTATACATCTCAAGCTACAATGAAACTATATAATCGTCAGAATGAACTATTGGGTGATGCTGCTGAACGTGCATCAGTAGCAGCTGAATGGCTAGGAATGTCAACATATCCTAAGAAGACACTAACAGAATCATGGAAACGTTTTCTTTTCCACCAGTTCCACGATGACCTTACAGGAACAAGTATTCCGAGAGCCTATGAGTTTTCATGGAATGATGAATTGCTATCACTTAAGCAGTTCTCTGGTGTACTCTCTTCTGCTGTTGCTGATTTGTCGGAAAGACTTGATACAAAAGTTAGTGGTATACCTGTAGTATTATGTAATGCATTAGGTTTTGAATCAACTCAGAATGTAGAACTTCATATAAAATCAAAGACTATTCCTGCTAAAGTAACAGTTCTCGATGCTTCTGGCAATAAAGTTCCTTCACAGATTCTTTCATATAAAGACAACAAAGTAAATATTCTTGTTCAGGCAACAGTTCCTGCTAATGGCTTCTCTGTTTACGATGTACAACTGACAGGAAGAGGTTCACAGCCAATTGTTAACATAGCAACAACACAGATTGAAAATTCAGTATACAAGATTGTTTTTGATAAGTTTGGTGATATTGTTTCTTTGATTGATAAGAAGAACAATAAAGAGTTGGTCAAGAGTGGCAAAGCTATTCGTCTTGCTATGTTCGAAGACAATAAATCATACAGTTGGCCTGCTTGGGAGGTATTAAAGAGTACTGTAGACCAGTCTCCTGTATCCATAGGTCAAGATGTAAAGATTACTTTTTGTGAGAATGGAACTTTGCGCAAAGCTGTATGTATAGAGAAAAGACATGGAGAATCTTTATTCCGTCAATATGTTCGTCTTTATGAAGGAAAGCTGGCTAATAGGATAGATTTCTATAATGAAATAGACTGGAAATCAGCTCATTCATTACTGAAAGCTGAATTTCCATTGAACATTGAGAATGAAAAGGCAACATACGATCTTGGTGTAGGAAGCGTACAAAGAGGTAACAATACAAAGACTGCCTATGAGGTCTATTCACATTATTGGGCTGATATGACAGATAAGAGTGGTGATTATGGTGTATCTGTACTAAATGACTGTAAGTATGGATGGGATAAGCCTGATAACAATACTTTCAGACTGACATTACTCCACACACCTGAAACGAAACGTAACTATGCTTATCAGAATCGTCAGGATTTTGGCTTTCACTCATTTACTTATAGCATTATAGGTCATAATGGTGTTCTTGATAAGGTAGCAGTTCGTCAGGATGGTGAGGAGTTGAATCAGGCAATAAAAGGTTTTGTTACAACCTCTCATAAAGGTGAATTGGGACGTTCGTTTTCTTTTGCTTCAAGTGACAATAAAAACGTACTTATCAAGGCTATCAAGAAGGCGGAATGTTCTGATGAATATGTTGTCCGTGTATATGAGACAAGCGGTATAGCAGCTCAGAAAGCAAATATTATTTTTGCAGGTGATCTTGAATCTGCAGTTGAGGCTGATGGTACTGAGAAGAATCTTTCAAATGCAAATTTCTCTGGCTCACGTCTTGAAGTATCAATAAAACCAAATAGTATTAAGACATATAAAATACGCTTGAAAAAATATTCTAATGCTATTGTATCAAATAGAAAATACGAAGTGCTGTCAATTCCTTATAACAAAAGTTGTTTTAGTTGGAATGAGTTTCGTAAAGATGGCTATTTCGAGTCTGGCTACTCATTTGCAGCTGAATTGTTACCTGAGTCATTGACTGTTGAACAGATTCCTTTCAAGTTAGAGATAAAGGAGTTGAAGAATGGATTATTATGTAAGGGAGATACATTGAAGTTTTCTCCACAGAACAAATCACGACGTCTTTATATTTTGGCTGCTGCTGCTACCGATGGCAGAGATGTTAATGGCCAATTTGGTGTTGACAAGAAAAAGGTGAGCTTGACTATTCCGTCATATACTGGATTTATTGGTCAGTGGGAACATGAAAATCATACAAAAGGGTTCTTGAAAGATGCTGATGTAGCATATATCGGGACACACCGTCACTCATCTGAGGGAGATCATGCTTATGAGTTTACTTATATGTTCAAACTTGCTATTGATATTCCAAAGAATGTATCTGAAATCTGTTTACCCAACAATAAAGATATTGTGATTTTTGCTGCTACTCTTGCAGATACTGAACCTTCGGATGTAGAGGTTACAACAACTTTGTTCAGGACAAACAATAAAAGTGAAAATCTTGATTCTGTAAAGGACGTTCGTAAGCATAGTGTCCTTAGTGTGAAGAATATTATTGGTTGGTCAGGCTTTGTGAATAATAGCGAGAAGCCTGAGATGTTGGTAGACGGTAAGGAGGACACAAAATGGTGCGATGTATCTCTTCTCCCCAATTATGTGGATTTTGATTTGGGCGAGGAGAAAAAACTATCTTCTTGGCGCTTGTTGAGTGCTGCAAGTGAGGATGGATCATATATCACAGGTTCATGTTTCCGATACAGGAAGCTGGTAATGCTTGATTATCAGATAGCTACAAATGAGACGAATAAAATGCGAGCCAAGATTTTTGATGCGCTATTCAACTGACTATCAGATAACTGCATTTTGGCATTTTTGCACTTGTTTGCCATTCTAACATTTAACACAATTAACTTCCGTTTGCAGCGAAATAGTATCAAATGGTTCAAATTGATGCTGTTTTCTGCTTATTAGATGAATGCGAGCCAACAGTGTTATCACTAACTTATACTATCGGAACATCTTCCTAATTGCTTTATGCAAAGATACTTAAATATCTTGATATACAGGCATAAATGCCCTAAAATTTTCATACAAAGACTCCTAGTGTGCATTGAACCAGTCAAAAGGAGATATAGCTAGAAACATTACTACGGATGAAATCTATCCCAGTATGTTCCACACTTTCCACATAATATTTTCTACAACTTTTGCAAGTGAAATAGAATCATACAATTTGACTTTATCGGTCTAATAATAATTATTATATGAGTTGTCATGCAACCGCTGACGCAACCGGTGGTGCAATCAATGGTCCTGTTTCTACTCGGTGAATATGTCACCACACTTTCCACCTAAATATATTCAACCATTTCTGCATGCAAAAGTGAGGTGGAACTACATCGTTTATCAAACTGCTTTAATCGAATAAGCAAACTTTTATAAGTGTTTGTCCTTTATTTATTGATTGTCAGCTGATTGAAATTGCAGAAGTGTTTAAACATACCATACTTGGAACTATATTCTGTTATTTCTGCAAGAGTTCCTATGCTCTCTATTTCAAGTTTAGAGTTTAGGTTTAATATTCTTATATACATAAAAGGTAAACCTTAAACTCACTTTTTTTTTTTGATTGGTAGTATTAGATTAACCAGTCAAAAAAGAATATTTCGAACTATTCATAATGAGTTTAAGGTTTAAGTCTATTTACTCTTATATACATATAAGTTAAACCTAAACTTGTAAACCCATAGCAAGAGGTTGTTTTCTTTTTTCACTGGTCTTTTTACGTTCTCACAGACCCTTTTATGGAGCGCATGTGTACTCTTATATTTTATCCTTGATAAATCACTTTCTGGGATTTGATAAGAATTAGCTGCAAAGGTATTTGTTATGTCTTCTTCATTGCAAGGTCAAGCCTTACTGGTTTCTTGTTAAAATCTCCACCTATGCAGGTTGTATTTGAACAGTAAACCTTGCATGACGATCCATAACACCTTTTGGAGCATCAAATTTTTAATTAATCCCGAAAGTTTAGATTTAAACATAGGGAAATAAACAAAACAACGATATGGACTATACAAGAAAATTTGTTGAGTGGGATGTTCCTGCATTGAGCACCCTTAATGGCTGTAAAGCTTACCAACTGCGTGAGAGACTGAACAACGGTGAGAAACTTGACAGAAGCGAGAAGAACTGGCTGACTGAGGCTATCAACCACAACACCTATTCACGTCGTGGCGTACCTGTAATGGGATGGCTTTTCGACTTCACTGATACAGTTCACCTCTACTGGGTACGCCAATATGGGAGAATTACCGAGTATTATGCGACTGACAAGACTGCTCTTCGCAACATCCTTATAGGTAAGGTAGATAAAATCGTTGAACTTATATAATACTGAGATTATGGCAAACTATGCAACCAATCTGTTCTATGCGAACACTGAGTGTGAGAAAGACCTCGACCGCATCGAGAAGTTTCTATCGGACAATTTCTTCACTTGCTATTCAATGCGTGAGGAAGAGTTTATTGACGCTAAATTTGAATCCAAGTGGGAATATCCTTCAGAACTCATTGATGGACTTATTAAGAGTCTGGACGAGCCGAACAAAGTCTATATCCGTGTTCTGAGCCACGAGCTTGCCAACGAATACGTTTCGTTCCGCATTTATTCACAGGGAGAATGGGAAATTAGATACTAACCTAAAACGAAATATTATGTACGAATACGAAGAGGACACTGAAATAATCGGGGCTCATTGCACATTACTAGAGCCATATAGAGGCTACACCGAAGGTCAAATTGTTGCGGACTATGGCATTCAGCTAGTTGTCAGAATTACAAGCGGAGCTGAAATCGTAGCCTATCGTGACGAGGTTATAATCTTGTAAGCAAAAAGATGGCCCACCTGAGATTGAAATCAGATGGGCTACTTTTTTTCTTTGACTGGTGCTGATGCCAGTTTACTTTTATATTGATTCAGATTGATTTGCTATGAATGGTTAATCCCAATCGGCAAAATCATCTGCATCCCACATCATGCGAGGCAGATCTGGGTAAAATTCATTTTTAGGTTTAGCTTCCGCTTCATCTTCACAATGGCAATGTCCGCATTCGCAGTGACCGCACTGGCATTCGCCACCGCATTCACCTCCACATGCACAGTTGCACTCATCTTTTATATCGTTCTGTTCCATACCTTTTTATTTTTCAAAACGACTGCAAAGATACAGCCTTTCTGTCGAAGAGCCAAAAAAAGAGTGATCTCTTCGTTAAGAATGGTTATAATTTCTAGTATTCTAATCTGTTATGATACAGAACTTTATTGTTTTGACCTTTATATATTATCCTGGAATGGGCATATTCCAATTCTATATATGCCTCTTTGTTTCGTTTACCTCCATATTTTCTTTTTTCTCTGGGCATCGTGTTGTCTTTTTCATTCAGGTGCAAAGGTATTTCCGGGATATTACGAAGACAGCAAGGTCAAGCATACTGTTTTCGATGAAAATCTCCACACCTCATGCTTCGAGTAGTATTTCCACGAAAAATCCTTGCAGCTCCTAATCCCTACCTTTAGTGAGCACCCGAAACGAAAACGACCGATGCGACAAGAAGACGCAATAAAAAAAATGTCGGATAACGAGAGGCATTTAGGTTTTGAAACTCAACTCCCTACAGCTCTTAGATCCGCATCAAAATAATAAAACATCAGCATTATGAAGTCAACAGACCATTTCAAACGAACCATTCAGAGTTATTTGGAGCAGAGAGCGAAAGATGATTTACTCTTTGCCAAGAGTTACGCTAACCCTAACAAGAACATCGACGATTGCATCACATATATTTTGAATTACGTTCAGAAGACTGGTTGCAACGGCTTCGCAGACGAAGAAATTTACTCTCTAGCTTGTCATTTCTTTGACGAGCCTGATATAGAAGTGGGTAAACCAATTCAGTGCCATGTAGCAGTCAACCATGTTGTTCAGCTTACTGAGGAAGAGAAAGCCCAGGCTCGCCAAGATGCAATTCGCAAGTATCAGGAAGAAGAACTCCTAAAGATTAGAACTCGCAACAAGCCAAAGGTTTCACCTAAGGAAGATACTCAGTCATCACCATCACTCTTTGATTTTGCCCTATGATACCCAAGACCAAAATTCAGAAAGAGGTTGTAGAGTCAATGGCTCTACTTCCTCACATCACAGAGAAACAGAAAAAATACGCTTTCTTACATTGCTTTGAGCATATCGCTCGAAAGTTGAAGAATGGTTCTGTTGCTTGTATGGAGTGTGGACATACATGGAAAGACAAGCAAGTCGCAGGTAAATGCGTTTGTCCTCATTGTGGCGCAAAGTTAAAGGTTGAAGAAACACGCAAGTCATATTTCTCGCAGACCGAGTATTTTGGGGTTATCACAACTTGTAAGGGTTATCAAGTGTTACGTTACTTTTATCTAAAGGCTTTCTACAGGGTTGGAAAGATTGCTGAATATACTTTTGACGAAGTGGTTCAGCTATGGATTAGCCCAAAAGGGAAACTCATTCCTATTGCTAGAAGCCGTGTTAATTGTCTCAGATATTACGATGTTTGGAATTTCTCAACCTTACCAGAGGTTAAAGCAACAATGAGCGTTGCTTATCGCATTTATCCTATTGCTTATATGCCTACACGCAAGGTTATCTCTGAACTTACTAAGCGTGGGTTTGGTGGTAATCTAATGAATATGCACCCATTAGATATATTTATGCCATTGCTAACAAGTTGCAACATGGAAACTTTGCTGAAAGCTGGTCAGCAGAGTCTGTTTAAGAACTTTGCTACGATACCCAGTTCTCATATTGATAAATACTGGGCTTCAATCAAGATAGCAATGAGAAACCGATACATTGTCAAGGATGCAAGTATGTGGTGCGACTACATCGGGTTGCTTATTCATTTTGGTAAGGATATTCACAACGCCAAGTATGTGTGTCCTGCCGATCTTAAAGGCGAGCATGACCGATACTTGGAAAAGAAGAGAGAACAGCAGGCAAAAGAACGTATCAAGGAGAAACGTGCAAAAGCTTTAGCCGAGGAAGAACGCTTCCGAGAGCTTAAAAGCAAATTCTTTGGTATTCAGTTTACCGATGGACTTATTCAAGTAAAGGTTCTTGAAAGTGTTGAAGCCCATTTGGTCGAGGGTGAGATAATGCATCATTGTGTATTTTCATGTGGCTATCATCTGAAAGCCGAGTCTTTAATCCTTTCGGCAACCATCGAAGGTAAGCGTATTGAGACGGTAGAGATTAACCTAAAAACATTGGAAGTGGTTCAGAGCCGAGGAGTATGTAATCAGAATACAGAATACCACGACCGGATTGTGGCTCTAGTGAACAAAAACCGAAATCTCATAAGTAGCAGATTAGTGGCGTAAGCAAGGTTCATACAAAATTTAAATTGCACCAGGGAGGATATTTATCTCTCTGGTGTTTTGCTTTTGGGTCGCCCTTACATTTATATCTAATGAGATTAGCGTCCCATTATAAAGTGGCAAATATGACATGTTATGCCACAAAAACACTTATAATAAGTCAAATCTGGCATGTTATAATATACTCACAATAACTCTTATAATCCATTTCTCTGATTCCCATATGCAGCATATCACACCGTACATCAATCACCGCCAGTAACACCTTTATTCACGGCGAAGGTAAATGTTTCCTTCTGAACGCAAAGGTCGAAGCCTTACAGGTTAAAGGACACAATCTCCACACTTTTAGGTAGTATTCTGCGCTTTAAACCTTTGCTTTATTCAGCTGGCAACACCTTCTATTGCCGTATAAAGGCGAAACTTACCGACGGCGACAGACGACGGAAAAATAAAAAAAACTGCATACGGGGAGAAATCTTTCAATAAAGGCTCAACTCCCAGCAGCTCATGATTCAAGAATAATTTTAATCCAAGCAACATGAAAGTATTATATTCAGCCGATTTGCGTGAGTACTCAAACGAAGAACTCATGTGTACATTATCAGAGAGAGCAGCCGAAGAAGCTAATCCAAATATCTCTTTTGATGATTTTGTCCGTTCCCTTAGTCCAGCAAAGAAAAAATTTGCTCTATCTGTTATCGAACTCTACAAGAGAGACGTTCAGAGCAAGAAGGAGGTAACGACTATCACGGGAAGTGAGTCCATCTACAGAATAATGTACCCACATCTTTATGGTTTACAGGTTGAAGAAATGTGGGCAATCTTTCTCAATACAGCCGGCAGACCTTTGAAAGCTCAACGATTTTTCCAAGGTGGACACTCATTCACAGCTGCTGACCCTAGAGTAATTATGAAAGAGGCTTTGCTTTGTAGTGCAGCTAGTGTCATTGTTTGCCATAACCACCCAAGTTTGTCAAGAAAGCCTAGCTTAGACGATGATAGAACAACAGATAAACTAAAGAAGATTTGTGATGCTTGTGGAATTAGATTTTTGGACCATCTCATCTTCGCAGGAGACGAGTATTATAGCTATTCTGATGAAGGACGTATCTAAAAACATAAAGTGTAGTTGGCTAATTGCTGACTACACTTATTGGTAAAACCTGTCCCTTTTATATGTTCTGAGAACTATATCTTTCCGATTTGTCAAGATAAGAGAATAATATTTTAGAAACCAGCTTATTCGCTTGGTTGAATGACCATTCTACCATACTTTTGCAGTGCGAGATTTCGAGACAAAATGAAATCCCTACAGCGGTAGAGATAGTAGTAAACGTTAAGAATCGGTGGATGGTATTGACTACCATCCACTTTTTTCTAACAGGTTATACTACGTTGCTCTTATTTTTAAGTGGCATACACACATTCAAACTTTGATCGTCAGAATTTCATTGATGTCCGTGAGATAGTTTCCACTTCTATGCTCACTTTTGACGTGCCAAGCTTGTTTTTCAGTACCTTCAATGCCTAGACGAATACTTTTGACACCATATCTTTGGTTCAGATTATCTATAGCAGACATAAGCTTACGTCTATCCATACGATTTTTTACTTCATCAAAGAGGTTCTGCTGGATGGGTAAATCATTATGAATGTCACTCAAGATAACACCTGAACGCTTGTAGTGAATATCGCTTCTGTACATTGATTCCAATAGCATCATAGCGGCATTTGTTATCTCCAGAGTATCTGAGGTAGGAGTGGAAAAGTTGAAGGTGGCTCCATTGCTATACTGTTCCAGATCCTCACGGAAATAGTTACTTGTTATGAATACGGTTACACTTCCTGCTACAGAATGCTGGCCACGCAGTTTGTTTGCGCAACTACTGACAAAGTTGGCAATAGAGGCTTTCAGTGATGTGAGGTCACACACCATTTCTCCAAAGCTTCTCGATGTACAGATGGTTTGACGTTGCTTTACCTCGGTTGTATCTATACAGGGGATTCCGTTTAGTTCCATCCATGTTTGTAGCATAGGTTTGTTGAAATGGCTTCTAATCCAGCTTTCTTTTTTGTCTGCAAGTTCCAACGCTGAATGAATGCCATAGTAGTTAAGCTTCTCAAAGGTTCTTCTGCCAATGCCCCAAACATCGGCAAGGTCGAAGATTTCTAGAGCCTTTTGTCGTTTCTCGTCAGTGTCTATTAGGCAGACTCCATTATAGCCTTTATATTGTTTTGCAAACTTGCTTCCCATTTTGGCTAGGGTTTTACTTGGAGCAATGCCACAGCTGGTTGGAATATCTGTATAAAGCTTTACCTTCTGGATAAGTTTACGCATATAATCTTCTAAGTCATAATGCTTCTCGTACCCATCTAGGTAAACAAACGACTCATCCACACTATACTGTTCTACTTTCTCGACTGAACTTCTCAGTATATTGACTATGCGCTTGGACATTGCAGCATAGAGTTGCATGTTGGTGGAGAATATAGCCACCTTGTTACGTTCTACTATATCCCTGACTTTGAAGATTGGATCGCCTCGATGCAAACCAATGGCTTTAGCCTCTGGAGTCAAAGCCACTATACAGCCGTCATTTGAACTTAATACACATGTGGGCTTACCTTCAAGGCCCGGATGAAAGACTTTTTCAACCGAGCAGAAAAACGAATTTGCATCTACAAGGGCAATCATTTCTACTTGGGTTTATTGATAATAAACGTAACTACACCCCAAACGCTAAAGCTGTCACCCTCCATAATTTCCATCATAGGAAACTCTGGATTAGCAGGTACCAAAAAGCGTTTTCCATCAATCTGTTGAACACGTTTTACGGTGTATTCGCCATTTAGCTCACACACGGCAATCTGGTTCTTGTCGGGATTGCGCTGGCTCTTGTCCACGATGATCATATCTCCATCATGAATACCAGATTCTATCATGGAGTTACCCTGAATTTTGATTAGATAGCTGGCATCAGGGTGTGGACAGAGCATTCTCAGAAGGTCTATATCCTGAGAAATTTCTGTATTATCGAGTGGAATGGGGAAACCTGCCACCAATTTTATATCGAAGAATGGAATATGCGCTTCCATCATTCGAACTGCAGGAATCACTTCACCCAACTTTGATAAGTCGGGATTTTCAGTAGGCATCTGCTGTAGGTTCACTGTTGTACGAATGCAATCCTGTATGAAATCTGTCTTATTCTGATGTGATTCGATCATTTTTGATACTTCTTCATCAGCCTTAAAAGAATAAGTCTTAAAACTCGTTTTAGGTCGGCCAGCTCCAGCTCGCTTGCCACCATGTCCTTTTTTATCGTTTATTTCCTTCATTGCTCCAAAACTTTGTAACTTGGGTACAAAATTACAAAATAAACTTGATAACGTATTACGAAATCAAGAGATAGTTCATTCGCAATAGGAAATAAAAGCTGAAAACCTCTTTTTCGAGTCCAAATAGCTATTAAACTTAATCTTTGGGTTCTTCCTTTTTGTATCGCACATTTTATTGCAACCTACCCTTTTGGCTTTGTACCTCTTTTTTTCGTCGGTCCATCTGGCTTAATCCGCTTACCAACATCGTTTTTTTTGAATCAAGGATTGGGCTTATTCTTGTAGTCTCGGTTGATAGGCAACGTACAATTTTGCTTTTTGTTCTTCTTTCTCACACAACTGCAACAATGTAGAACTACATCTTCTATTAGTTACATACAGCATCCAGCCTACATCCACGCACAACCCGCTTTACTATTTTTCCCTTTCGTATTTTGGCCGAAGTCACATCTTGTTTTTCCTGATGCAAATTTAGAGTACAGCGCCACTATAGGTGGCTACGGGCCGATTGGAAATCTTGCACAATAGGCTCTTTAGCTGAATCTTCCTTTTTCTTCCTTACCGCCAACCAAGAAAACGTGTATTGCAGCTTATTCTCTTGTTTCACCCTCTCTCTGCACTCTCTGATAGCATCGTAAAAATTAAAATGTTTAACTTCTAAAATACAGAAAAGATGAAAAAAGACATCGTAAATCAGTTTAGTGTGAGTGGATTTATCGGCCAGGATGCCACAGTACGCAACTTTGAGAAATCAAGCGTAGCTCGTTTCTCTCTCGCAGTTTCTAAAGGTGAGAAAGACAAAGATGGCAAAACCCAGTACACTTCTGCCTTCGTTTCAATCGAGGCTTGGCGCAAGAATGAGAACCTTGCATCATTTGATTTGCTCAAAAAAGGTCAGATGATTACCGTAAACGGCTACTTCAAGCCAGAGCAGTGGACAGCAGAAGATGGTACACTCAAGAATCGAGTAATTTTTGTTGCAGTGAAATTCTTCGCAACACCAGACAAGGAAGAAACTCCAGAGAAAGGTTAACCACCTTTCTCTTCTCCTAGAAAAGCGGTCTTCGGATCGCTTTTTCTTTGCTCGTTTTAGCTACACTTGGTTTTACTCTTATATGTTTTTCTACTCTTATACCGACCTAATTATCATCGTGAAGCAACCATTAGCCATCATTTTAACTGGTCTGGACATTCCAAAGCACCTCTTGTTTTCCTGCTGCAAAGTTTTGTTTGCCACCTGTTCCCACCAATGAACCTTTCACTTTTTTCTTGTTCCTGCGGAGAATAAAGATGAATGAACCCTTGGCTTGTAGGAACTTGGGCGAACACTTTAGAGCAGCGTAAAACGAGGTTTCTTCTATGGAATCTCCATTGTTTAATTTAAAATTTTATTGAGATGGCTAACAGATGCTTCACAGATTACCTAATCATAGGGGAAAGAAAAAAGGTTGAAATCATGTTCAATGATTTTCAAAAAGTGCTTCAAACAGACAGGTCTTACGAGACTGACCACACAACGTACAAACCCGATGCTGAATGGCTTGGATATGTGGTATCGGATATGCTTGGTCAAGACAATGAAAAGACTTCTATCCATTGCAGAGGTTCGATAGAATACATTAGTGATGAGATTATGCCTTGTACAGAAAGTGATGATATGGCAAAATTTACTCTGACAACAGACACGGCGTGGAGCGATGCTAGAGAGTTATTCTATCTTCTTTCTGAAAAATATGATGTAGAGGTCTTTTTCTATGCTGATGAGCCAGGCATGGGTATTCATCAAACCAATGATGCAGATGGACGTTTCTTCCCAACCCGGTACGTTCTGGAAGATGAGTCCAGTGACACCAGTTACTGTGATGACTTTGACGAACTTGCAGAAGAAATCAAAGCAATTACGGAAGAGAAACCTAAGACTTTCGAGGAGATTGAAGGTATTATAGAGCGTCACGAACTCGATGACAGGTTGTACGTCTATGAGATTGATGTCGTTTCTTTATGTGATTTCTAATAGCAGGATGCCGAGCAGTCCCAATTACTTCAGGTAGTTGGGATTGTTTGGCTAATGCCGATAATCCCTTTGAAAAAACGGATCTACTTCGTAGCTCTAGCACTGTTTTATCAGGTGCAGCCTTACTTTTATATTATGCTGAAACCTTGATGTGTCATCAACAGACTCTACCCATTTATGGAAGACAAGCTTCTAACATGGGCTAAGACAGTTGATTCGACACTGTATGGTAGGAACACATTTGCCTTGTACCAAGCCAAGTTCCACCTGATTTTATGGGTTTCAGCTAATGCACTGCGTTTATTCCCTTATAGCCAGCAAAGCTGATCTATTTTGTCTTAATACTGCGTCCCATCCCTGAGCCAACTACCCATACTGTTCGTCTATAAGCCTTGTTTTGCAAATAAGGCATGTAGTCGAAGGTCCAAACGCAACAAAGCATTTCGTATATACAGACCGAAGCCTAGGGCGATAGCTACACTGTCGCTCAAGTCTTTTTCTGTTCTGTATGTACTACCGCTCAGTTGCCTATTGTTTGAACCATCAGCTCGGGTAGATTTACTCAGCCCGCCCTTTTTCTTTATTATAAAACTGAGATACAGCTCAATTTTGATAAGAATAGGGAGATTAGTTATATGAGTGTATCTGCCAGTTCAACCATAGAAAGGCATAGAGAAAGCTCTATGGGATTGATAGTCCTATAGAGCTTTGGTTATGTATATCGTGTTTCTTATTTAATCCTTCTCTTGAATGTATAGACAAGATTACTGGTAAAAACTCTGCCGTTGAGAGGATTTGAACCAATCAATGGAGCAACTGATACCAGTTCCCAGCCTTGTTTGCCATAATCGTTGAACAGTTTGTCATGGTTATTGAAATTAGTCTCTCCCTGTTTTGCATAAGCGTGAGAGTTTCTGATGTAGAGAGACATGTACTCCCATTGCTGGTTAGCAACAAAAATGGTGTCGTTAGTCTTAGCAGGAGTTTCACTCTGTGCATAAGATGATGCTGCACCTAATGTGAGCATGAGCAGTAAAAAATACTTCTTCATATATCTGATATTTAATGATTTATCCTACTACAAAGATACTAAAAAAACGCGAAAACAAGGCATGTTTTACCTTCTTTCTGTTGTCTAAAACGCTGAATAATAGATTAGTACCATAACAACATAATCTATGATGGGAGACTTCTATAAATTTGATTTGGATGGTACCATTATACCTCAAATTGTCTATCGGTAATTGTAAATCATGGGAATTTCTCATTGAAAATCATGGGAATTTTGCTCTAAAAATCTGTTTCTACACTCTTCTAAGTATCTGATTTCAATCAGAGCATCTACCTAACAAAGCAGATTTTTCTACAAAGGTATTAAGTTGCTACACCCAAACACCAAATCTTGAAACCAGTGTCTTTGAAAATCTTCCTCTTCTGTCGGCGAGCGTATTTTCATCTCAATATTTGCTTTATTGGTGCCACTCCTTTGTGATGCAGAAAAATCGCCCTTGTCAGGTCAGAATGACTTGAACATAGGGAAAGTAAAACAATTAAAATTAAAGCTTATGCACTCAAAAATTTATCAGATTACAGAGGAGAGAATTGGCGAAGACAATTACATTACCGAGCGCACGTTTGATGAAGGACGCAACGATTTCTATGATTATTGTGCCGACATTGATGAAGATGACCGAAACTATGCTATAGAGTCTCTCGCAAAGAATTTGTTGCCAACAGGTATGTTTACTTTAGTTGAGAAAGATACCCTTATTTACAACGGAGGAGCAGAAGAATGGAAAGATAATTGGGTTAAACTAATCCATCAGAAAGCAAAAGCCATTACGCCTGAGAATATTACAGAATGGATTGGCGAGGCTTATACTTTGGAAAAGGAATTGTTAAATCCGTTGGATATTGGCTCTCGTTTTGTTACCGACACATTTCCTTCTAACGACGCTCAACAGTCTGGAGATTTTATGAAGATGATTTGTGGTTTAGAGCCAGGAGCAAAACTCTATATTGGTGGTGTGGTTGATTTTCATTGGTAAACACGTCTGACACAAGTAGGTCTCGATTGCGCTAGTAGTCGGGATTTACTTTTTCTAAATGGCCTTTGTTTCGATTAAAACTCGCAGGCTATGCCTGCTGCTATATACTTTTTTAAAACTCACAAATATTTCGGTTGATAGTTGCAGTTGATAATTCAACTATCAACTGCAAGTCATTACTATTATATCAAATTCCTTATATGGAATCTACATATCCTTTTATAATCCACACTAATGTGTGACCTAGCGCTAATCTTGTTGTAATATACTGATAATATCTTCTCATGCCAGACAAAGCAGATTTTTCTACAAAGGTATTAAGTGGCTATACCCAAACATCAAATTTTGAAACCAGTGCCTTTGAAAATCTTCCTCTTCTGTCGGCGAGCGTATTTTCATCTCAATATTTGCCTTATTGGTGCCACTCCTTTGTGATGCAGAAAAATCGCCCTTGTCAGGTCAGAAAGACTTGAACATAGGGAAAATAAAATTTTTCAGTTATGGCAAAAGTTGATGAAATCACAAAGAGATTTTGGAACAAGCTCATCGTAGCTTATGTGAAGTACTATCCAAAGCGCATCAAGAACGTAGGTCTTGAGGGTGAGATAGCACGCAGTTTGGTCTATTCGTTCAAGAGTGGCGAGAGCCAAGAGATTGTGGCGCAAGAGACCGCCAAGCGCCTTAAAGAGACTTTTGGTGAAAAGGTGGAAGAACTCGTATTTACTTGCATTCCGGCATCATCAGCCGAAAAGAACGAGGCACGTTACAAGGCTTTCAGCGAGAGAGTTTGCGAGTTGACGGGAGCAATCAACGCTTATGACCACATCAAGGTCAGCGGAGAAAGATTGGCCGTACACGAGAACCGCAAGGTATCTGAGAAGAAGATTACCAAAGTTCAAGTAATCGAGTTTGATGAAGACTTTTTCAAAGGCAAGAACTGCATTTGCTTTGACGATGTACTGACAAGCGGAAAAAGCTGGGCAGCCTTCGGACACAAGTTAGAGGAGTTTGGCGCAAACGTGATAGCCGGTTTCTTTTTGAGTAAAACAACCTATAAAGTAGCATAAACATGGTAAACGCATTATTAAATCCATCGGTTTCAGTAGCCTTCACGGGACATCGCTTTATCTCATTTGAAAAGCAGACCGAGTTAAGAAAGCAGCTTAGACGCATCATCATTGAGCAATACAAGCAAGGTATGACGAACTTTTTTTGTGGTATGGCTATCGGCTTTGACCTATTAGCAGCAGAGATAGTTTTATCACTCAAAGAGAGTTGTCCATCTCTGAATTTGGTAGCAGTGATACCTTTTCGCGGGCAAGCAGAGAAGTGGAACTCACAGCACCAAGCAAGGTACAGAGCCGTTCTTGATAAGGCAGACAAAGTATTTGTATTGTCTGAGAAATATTACAATGGTTGTTTGCTTAGACGTAATGATTTCATGTTGGCGCATGTTTGCCGTCTGATTTCATATTTTGACGGAGAGCCGAAAGGTGGAACATACTACACGTTTCAGAAAGCTAAGTCTAAGGGATTACCTATCATCAATTTATATTGATGGTGGGATTTCCCATTAAAAAAGCCGTCCCTGCTGGTGCAAGGACGGCTACTATTCTTTTATAGCAAACAATCAGGGCGTTGATTGTTTGGTAATATTGCGTTATAGAAACATAGCTGTTAGTGCTATGGCGCTGATCCAAAACAGCAAAGTAAGACAGCATCCACTATTGGAAGAACCTTTGCTTCCACTGGATGCTAGCTTGGCCAAATCAAAAATGGAAAAGGTTGTTCTGCGATAGACTCTGTTATACAAGGCCTTCTTTGGATGAAGAATACCCATGCCTTTTCTGCCATAACCTGGTATTATAGCTTTTTTAATTGCTCGATTCACACGTCCAGAAGTCCTGGCTCTAAAGCTCTTCTTGAACGAAGGCGTTCTCATTCCAAATTTCATAGTCTTACTTTTATAAATTCTTGACTTGATGCTAGTCTTAGAGATACTGCCAATGTTTGGCGTATCAACCAAGTGAGGAACTAAGGGCATTAATCAATCTGAGTGTTGACTGTGTCCTTTCGAACTGACAAGAAAGTCTTGTTGGTTCAGATAGATACATTCAGACTAGCGGTCTCTTCTGTAATCGCTAGATGTGAAAGCACCCCATACACCTTTCAATACATATCTGCCGATAAATACAACCGCACAGACACCTAAAAATGCACTAAAATCATCCATATCATGTATATTTAAAGTTATTATTCCTAGTACAAAGATAGCAAAAAAACATCAGAAAAACGAATAAATCGCCTGGTATTTGGCTTGTAAAGTGCTCTTTATCAGTTATTCTTCTTGACCGGTGCTAGCTTTGGGTTTTCTCTTGCCAAGTGGTCCTTTGAACTTACCTCTATTAAGATTGATACCATACTTATTAAGTACACGGAATACTGAACTACGACTTGCGTAACCACTTTTCTTCCAGATTTCATCTATAGAGATATTCGAGCGATACATACTGATAATCTGGCGTTCTTGTTCCATCTTCCTTTCCTGTTTGTCTCTGATCGCTTCCTGCTTGGCGAACAATTTAGGGTTTGTCTTCAATGCTTCTTCGTGAGCATACTGCTTGCGAAGTGCCACAACCTCTTCAGGAAGTGAGCCAAACATATTTAGGATGTCTTCTGATGAAGTATCAGGGAAAAGTTTGCCTTTGGAATCTATTCTGTCATGGATAGATATGATTCTAAGAACCTTTATACGACAGAATTCTATAAGGACGGCTAGTTCTCTGGTACCACGAACAGCATTGCTGAATTTTGCGACTACCAGTTCATCACCTCTTTCTGTGCAATCCAGAAGTTCTTTCCATTTGGGACGGGCTTTTTCATCAATCGAACTTTCGACTACAATACGACAGCAGCCGTAATCTTCCATCCACTTTTTGTCTTCATCAAAGTTATCATAGCATTCGGAATTGAATATGTAACCTACTTTTGCCATATCATTGTTCGTTATATTGTTCTAATGTCTGCAAAGGTACTCTATTTCTGCTATTAAAAATCATACTCTGAAAAAGTTTATAATTTTTTAATTCAGCCGAAACTGCTTTATTTTGCTTTTCTTTTTCATTTCATACTCTGATTTAAAGTATGATACTGAATAATCATTAAAGTTTGATTTACAGATACTTTAGAATGAAATATTATGCGTAATTTCGCATCGTTATTTCAAAAATAAAGCTTGAATGAATCTCGATAAAACAAGGTCAAACCAACTCTCTGAAGAAATCTTATCTCAAAAGCATGACAGAAAGCATCTGATACTTTCAATATCATACATTGGACGAAGATTCAGTGCCACAACTCTTGCCACAACATTTGCCATACTCGTTGCCACTTGTCTGGTGTCAGCGTGTTCCTCTGGTAAGAAGAAGCATCGTTTTGAATCCAGTTCTGAAGCATTGACAGAGTATCATGCTTTTCTGTCTTCTTTGAAAGGAGAAAAGGAGCAGTCTATCGAGAAACTCACTGCTTCCGTGAAGGAGTGGAGGGCTCTTGATAATTCTGTTCTGAACTATGTGAGTCGCGACACTTTGCCTAAAGCTCACTTTTATCCTTTATTGGATTATAAGAAGATTCATGATTCTATCAAAGTGGAATATCTCAGACTCGCTATATCCAAGCCTCGAAATTATAAGGATGTTTTGTTGTTCAAGTCTCTGGTGATTGATTCTTGCATATTTGTCAAGGTGAAGAGAGCGGCAGAACCCGCTCTGCCGTTCTTCTCTTCACTGAACAAGCAATCTCTTTACAAAGGAACAAAACCGAAGATGCTTATGGCATATCGTGAGTTTCTGGAGCGGACAGAGTCAGCTGGCATTCACACCAAGTCACAGTTTCTTTCATTTCTTCAGGTTGAAGATGTATTGTTCCGTTCCTTCTTGAGTCAGCTCTATGATATGAATGATGTGTTCGTATCTGCCATCACCCAGAGTACAGAACGAATATGCAAGCAAGTGATGCACCGTGCCGGATCTGAAATGATAAGTTCCGAGGATGCAATGATATATATGACCATGCGTTCCAACCGTCGGTTGCTCCTCAATGCAGAGGTATGTTCTTCGGACATACGAACAGGGAAAGTCAAGTCAGTGGCACAACAAACTGCCTATTTCTGGATGGTGCTCCAGCCTTATATATCAATAGATGATTTCGGAATGGCACTCTTGACATCTGAACAGAGAAAGCAGTTTGAGAAACTGGCTTCCGATGCTCCACAGGTAGTCAAGGTCTTGGCTGAGAACCTCGATATGGAGCGTGAAATGACAGACAATCTGCCGAATCTATTTATCAAACTATATATTTCCAAACTGTAACTCAATTCTATATGCTACCAATATTTATGGATAACTTTCTGGCTATTGCGCCATCACAACTGCCTCGTATTATCAACCAGGAATGGATGGAAAAGCCTTTGTTTTACGAGGAATTTACACTTCTGACGTTCAACCTGCCAAAGACATACAGCGTCGATGAGATAATGGATATGTTTGATGAGCAGATGCAGATCATACCTCTTTATCATAAGGTATGCTCCAATGCTACCTCATTTGGACACAGCTGTGCAGCTTACAGCAATCCTGATTTTGGTCAGATGTACAAAATCAATGCGGCTACCGACGGAAAAGGAGTGGTCAGCAGTGTCACTGTGACTATCTACGAATCTCTTGAAATGATGTACGGTGATGTCAACCAGGATGTAGAACTAAACAGCAAGACTGGCTATTTCAAATACAAGAGAGAGAAAGCCGAGATACTTGCCAATTTCATTTAAGTGAGGTCATGAATGAAGAACTACCTGTATATTCTGATAGCCAATACGATCAACTCAGAGTGCAAGTGCTTTCAAGTTCTGAATATCTATCAGCGTCATCTGTCTGCCATAACAGTGTCTGGCAGAATAGAGTCGGCTCCCTGCAGGGCTATGACGCTGAGGATATGCCGAAAGACTCCAGCCTACAAGAAAGGTCTGATGTGGCATATTTCTGAGTTTGAACTTGACCGAGCAGTCAATTCTCTCAAAAAGGAAAGGACTGATTTCAGAAGGCATTTGAAAGCTGAGTCATTCACCAAAGAGGATGTGGCTGACATAATCAGAGTGGCAACCTATGGTGTGGTCCGTCTGACTTACAAAGAGAATAAGATTAAGAAAACAAAAGCAATTAGATAGTATGATTATTAAAACGTTATTTCTTCTTTTCCCGACATTGCTGTTTCTTGTGCCACTAGTTGGTTACAAGAACAACAGTCGGTTTATGCAGAAGTTCTACCTGCGGATGACCTTCTCTTACCATTGCCGTAAACTGTACACTCTGGTAGTTCTGATGTGGCTAATCCTCTTTCATTATGTCTCTCACGAGGCTATGCCAGGTGAGTATGGAATAATGGTATCATCCATCTTAATGCTCGCATTCTTCCGTTTCAAGTGTGCAGACAGAATCCTACATCTGTTGCACGACAATCGGAAGTACAGCTATATCTTTGCAATTTCAACGCTCGTTACAATGTTCATACCGCATCTGTACACTCTGGCTGCTACAACAGGCACGGTGTTACTGGCTGCTGTGTTCTATCCATCCTCTGAAATTCTGCGTATGGCGCAAATGGTAAGTGATGGCTTGCGTCTATCGAAGAATACGGACATTGTGGTTGAGTACTACTATTGATTCTTTCTTTTTCAATGCCCACGTTCAACTGGCATTTCCATACGATGAAATCTTGTAGAAGTCTCTTCAAGAATTAACATCAAAAGAAAAAAGAAAATGAGAAATATTCCAGTCGCAATGACTGAAATCCGTTCCTGCATGAAGCTCTTCGACTTCCTTCAGGAGCGACATGGCGAACGGTACACCAAGTTCGAGGCTTACTGCTATCTTCTGAACAAAGCGTGTGTACAATATATCCCAGAGAGTTTTCCCAAAGAAGGAAGACCCAGTCTGGCAGAATACCAGTTCATCACTACGAAAACCGAGCTGTCGGAAGTATGGCATTGGCACAGAGCTACTGTCCGTTCCTTTCTGGACAAGCTATTTGAATGTGGCCAGCTCATCCGTGAGGATCACTCCAAGAGTATCTTCTGTACGATGACTGCGCTGAGTTCTCCTGAGTCAACACATGATTTACAGATGCAGCTCTTCGACAATATGGCTTCGTACACGGTGTCCGCTTGGGCTAGTGGCAATGCAGACACACCTCAGACAGCCAAGGTCTGTGAACAAATCATCATATCGAGCATGAACCTCAGTGTGCAGGTTATGCCAGATGAATTTTACCGCACCCGTATCGGGTTGGTCAGGGAAATGTCCATTCGCATCATCGCTCAGGTGCTTGCTTCTTTTTTTCATTGGAATGAAGAAACCAAGTCGCTTCAGCGAATCAAGGAACTCATGGTCGAGTTGCTCATTGGGCACCTATCAAGCAAATGGGATGTGATGCTCACTCTGGTCAAAGACCTTCCTGCCTTAGCTTCTGGTAAACTATCCGAGCCTTCCTTTATTGATACGGAACAGGCATCCGAACTCTTGCTGAAAATCTGCGATGAGTATAGTCTGCTCTGCGGTAAACCTGCAACAGCTTCTGATACCAAAGAGTCTTCTGTTTCATCATCAGGCTCCAGGAAATAAGCACTGCGTGATTATCTCAGCTTATACAGCCAGTGGTCAGTCTCATCATAATGACTTCGTCTCAGGCCTTCTTTATAGGCTTCGTCAGACTTGTATTTTAGCGCATCGGGCTTGCCCGAGTGTCCACAAGTTTAGGGAGTGGGTAACTTAATACCCCGGTCGCCTTTCGGCTTCGGGAGAGTGTCCATACAAGCAGCAAGCTGAGACACGCAAATATTAATCGATAAACATATCAGAGATATGGCAGGAATAGCAAAACAGGTGGTGAATTTTCGTGTGATGAAAGGTTTCACCGCTGCACAAAGCAGAGAGCATCAGCGTGCCTGGACTGAGAAGGGCTGGGATTGCGCTGTGGCTCGTGGAAATTATGACCGGAGCAGAGAAAGGCTGAACTTCGAGATAGCAAAGGGTGGAATAATACGGCCGATAGATAAGAGTATCTCCATTCCAAAGCGTATGGCAAAGACTTTGGCTGAACGTGGCATTACAGATCCGAACGAAGGATTGGAAGAGCCAAAGTTCAGAACGGTGGTAGATTTTATTCTCAGCGGTTCACAGGAACGAATGCGTGAAATGGCTTTTGGTACACAAGAAGTAGTATATGAACCAGGCAATAATACCGAGAATTATTCACTCAGGCGTATGCCCGAAATTGAGCACTGGGCACGTGACATGTACGATTTCGTATGTGACAGATACGGTGAGGAAAACATCATTGGTTTCTATGTACACATGGACGAAACGACTCCCCATCTTCATTGTACAATCCTTCCGATTGAAAACCGCAAGTTTGCTTTCAAGAAGATGTTCGCCGGTAAAGATAAATATGAGTACAAGCAGAAGACCGCTGCACTGCATGATGCTTTTGCAGAGGTAAATCGTCCATGGGGTTTGGCACGTGGCACCAGTATCACACAGACAGAAGCACGCCACATGCCCGTGGAGCAATACAGACGATATCTGGAGGAATTGTGTGCCACTAAGGAAGAGGAATTATTCAATCTGCATAAGGCACTTTCTGCGATTAGAACGGAAATGTCAACGGCAGAGCGTAGAATTAAAGGTCTTACCACAATGGTCGGTAATCTGGAAAATGAACGTTCCGGCAAGTTGGATCAGATAGCTAATCTTCAACGGCAGATTGCAAACAGCGAAGGTGACAAGGCTGAGTTGGAAAAACGTATTCGAGGATTGCAGACAGAGGTGAATGAAGTTGACGAGAAACTGGCAGACAAGCAAGGAAAGCTTACTGAGGCTGACCGCAAATACGAAGAGTTGAAAGCGGATATGGGTTATGTGGAGGAGCGTACAGGTGAGCTTAGACAGAGTGCCATGGAGTACTCCCGACAGGCTCAGTCAGGTGTGGCAAGTTTCATCAAGGATGCCATGCTTGAGAGTATGGTCAGTGATTATCAGCAGAGAAGTCCTGCATTATCCGCTTCCGATCAGCAATTGTTTGATGATAGCACTCTTCAATCCATCTCGGAAAAGGGAAATGAGGTTATGCAATGTGCCACAATGCTCTTTCTTGGTTATATAGACCAAGCTACCACATTTGCTGAAGGTCATGGCGGCGGTGGCGGTGGAAGTGATGTCAAATGGGGACGTGATGATGACGAGGATAATTGTCAGTGGGCACGTCGTTGTTTGGCTATGGCCAACAAGATGATGAAGCCGTCAGTTGGTCGTGGTCGTAGAAGGTAGCCTATTGTACATATTGGAGATTTCTCATTCTGATTAGGATAATGAAGATGGACTTTGTCTTTCCGGTTTAAATTGAATGAATGCCAATATGCGGATGCGTACAATACATTCTTGGTCAGAGTGGTCATAGCTTTCTTATTTCGCTTGCAAACAATTAATAAAAACAACAACATGATTAAAAGAACTTTTATAATAGCGGCATTGGGATTGTTCGTACAGTTGCAGTCCTTTGCAAGTGAGGTGTCAAGTGACACGCTCACAAATTTTCCTCCTAACATGGAGCATGAAATGATCTGTACAATCGAGCCGACTTTTCTTAAGGATGTGGTCGCACCGTCAGCATGGTCGTCCAATTGGTTTATTGGCATATCAGGTGGAACATCAGCATTCTTAGGCAAACCTTTAGGATGCGAAGATATCTTCGGAAGAATGAAACCGTCACTGTCACTATCGTTTGGAAAGTGGTTCACTCCTGAAGTGGGTGGACGCATCGCTTATCAGGGATTTCAGTTTAAGGACTGCAATCTTGAAACAAAGGATTACAGATTTGCTCATGCAGACTTTTTGTGGAATATGTCCACGTCTTTCAGTAATAATAAGATTGATCGCCGATGGAATATCATTCCTTATGCCGGTGCAGGAATTATCCATCATGAGGACAATGGGAATGTGCCATTTGCCTTTTCTTACGGCATGATAACTCAGTATCGTCTATCCAAACGAGCACTAGTTTCTTTGGAAGTCGGTGGTATGACTACCTTTCAGAATTTCGATGGGGATGGCAAAACGAATCGTTTTGGCGACAACATGCTGTCAGTATCGCTTGGCATTACTTACCACATCGGAAAAGTGGGATTCAAGCGAGTCGTTGATGCTTCACCGTACATCACTCAGAATAAATGGTTGACGGATTACACAAATGATATGCTTCATCAGAATCAGTTGCTCTGTTCCCGTCATGAGAAAGATTCCAGAGCGATAGCCGAACTGCAAAAGATTTTGGAGATTGAAGGGTTGATGGATTTTTACGGTGACCAACTGGCGTCTATTGATGATGGTGAGACAATCAAAGGTTATCCTAAGAATGATTATTCCGGTCTTAATTCTCTGCGTGCCCGATTGTCTCATCGTGACTGGGATGGTAATGAACCACACAAAAAACACACAAGAAAAGATGGTTACAATAAGCAGATGACAGACAATGATTCTACACGTATTGATGGCTATATTTCTGATATACTTAAAGGCAAAACGTGTGTAGGTGCGCCGGTACACTTCTTCTTTAAATTGGGCAGTACGGAACTTACTGATGTGGCACAAGCTATCAACATTGATGAGATAGTTCGTGTGGTAAAGAAGCATGATCTAAAGGTGAAGGTTATCGGTTCTGCGGATAGTGCTACTGGTACTACTGTGGTAAACGACAATCTTTCTTTATCTAGAGCTACATTTATATCAAAGGAATTGCAGACACGTGGTGTGGATAGTGATGTCATTCTTTAGGAAAGTAAAGGTGGCATTGACAGTTATACTCCTGTGCCGGCAAACAGACAGGTGCTTAATTTGTCTGTAAATGAAATAGAGCTAAAATATTAAAACTTATTTCTTTATTGGAAGGGTCTGCTTGTGAGAGTTGGCTCTTCCTTTTTTATTGTGGACAAGTAAATGTAATCCTTCTCTTTTGGGCTGTGACATTTTACTCTGCAAAGTTAGTTTCGCTGTAATATCTGTCAAGTACCGGCATCGCCTATTGTGTCTTACTTTCTTCGGAAACCTTCCACAAATCAAAGATTTGGGCATTCCAAAGAAACTAAGCCTCAATTCCTTGTCTTGCTATTCCTTAGCTTCACTATTTAATTGCACGTAAAAATCAACCCCGGCAGAGAAGTCAAAAGGCTTCAAATTTAGGGAAGTAAATATTAATCATTTATTCAAATTGATATGGATAAGATAAATGACAGAGACAGGGAGTTTGCCTTGGAGTTTTCAAGGTTTGTAAATGACGGTATGTGTTCAGCTCATAGAACTGGAGCTGAGTTGGCTAATGACCATCGTTATTTGGTCAATGAGAAGTTTAAGGTTGTTATGGGCTTTATCGAGCAGCTTGCAAAAGATTTCAAACAGGGACATTATGACCCTCGTGACGAATGGGCTTGCAAACTGGCTTCGGAAATGATTGAGAGCCTAGAAGAGAAAGAATTGTATTATGTTTCACAAGATTAAGCTTTAGAATATGGAAAGCAGATTGATTACACCGGAGTTGGCGGAGACTCTAACAAAATATCCGCTTTATAGTCAAGACTCAAAGAAGAAGGATGCGATTTGCATCTGTGTTTTCTTCATTGGACGTGTTCGTTGGTATGTGCTTGAAGGTCAACCGGAAGGTGATGACTTCACTTTATTTACGATTGTAGTGGGTATGAACGAAACCGAATATGGATATGCCTCCATAAATGAAATGGAAGCGATTGAAATCAAGACCGGTATACCCGAGTTGCCCAATGTGAAGATTCAAAGGGATAGGGACTTTGTGGCTTGTCCAATTGGGTTTATACAGGATGCGGAGTTGCAGGAGTTCCTGACTCAGATGGAGGCTGTGTTGTAAGCGAAAGAATGGCGAAGCTAATAGTTGTTATTAGATTTCGCCATATTTACTGTATTTTAGAAAGATTTTACTTAACAGTTGATTGGACTGAGTTTAAAACTGCTTCAACAAACAAATTTTCTTGTATTTCAATATTACTAACGAAGTCAAAGTAGGTTTTACAGTTATCTGGAATTTGGAGATTTAACAACCCAATATTTCCGCCCAAGCCATTTAATTTACCAATTGCTGTATATGCGCTTCTTGATTTACAATTAGGATATGCTAATGCCGCAGTATTGGCAGATAAAACATGCATATAAGATATAATTTGATGTATGTCGTTTCTCTCAATTTTTCCACCTAGATGTTTGTATTTGGCATCTATAATCATTTCCTTATTTTTGTAAAAATCAGGATACCTGTCATAAGTATTATCCTCAAAAAGATATATAGGTTGTTTTTCGTTTTTTAATATAGCTTTATTCCTTGGATGTATAAAATTACACTTTTTTAAAATAGTATTAAGATATTCTTCCCATAACCATGACCCGTCGAACAAGATTCCATATACTTTATCCTTGTCGTTTCCATATTTTATTTCTTCATGACGTAATATCCTTATGCACAATTGTTGTAGAATACAATATTTAGTAAAGTATGGATGATTTAATCTTTTTGAATTGCTAATTAATACTTTATGACGGTCCCAAATGGAGTATGTAGGTGTTGAATTTATTATTTGACGTATATTATCATCCGTTTCTTTGCTTTGGAGAATATTCTTTCCTAAGAATGATCTTTTGATGTATTCAATTGTGTGTCTAACAAGTTGGGTTATTTTGTTATCATAACTATATTCTCGTGTATTATAGGCAATTAGCCCACAGAAAGGGATGTTTTGATTCAAATGCTTTTGGATATTTATATTTCCTTTTATCTTACAATCATTATATTCAAACTTTTTATATTCTTTACCCGTTGGCGGAATTAAATTAGTGCATATTTAATTTGTCCAATGGGTTTGTTATTAATCTTGTTTATATATTGAAGGATTGTAAGTGCACTAATTTTCCCCGTAATTCTGGTAAACAATCCTTC
>OBMA010000288.1_pt1 | contig 28958 bp, 40 predicted proteins | sample 1539141 | NCBI WGS metagenome assembly OBMA01 (sample SAMEA3991484, study PRJEB22521) | metagenome | biome: anthropogenic terrestrial biome; feature: sewage plant; material: raw primary sludge | place: Sweden | collected 2012-09-26
CTAAACAGGTTGAAATGTCGCAGAGGTTGCACCTCGTAAAAACAGGGAAAACCCTGGTTTCCGTGGCCAAAAGCAACGGCCAGGGCCAATTCAATTATTCAGACAGCTGCGCCAGCGCCTGCCCCGCCAGCCAATCGAGCAGCCCCGGCCAGCGCGACAGCACCGGCCACGTTTGCACCTGCAATTGCGGGTAATCCGCTTGCGCCTGGGCAATCAGCGCGGGCAAGTCGCCCAGCACATGGCTGCCTGCCGACCAAAACACCGGCAGCACGGCCACCTGGGTGGCCCCTTCGGCGCCCAACTGGGCCAGCACCTGGGGCAAGGGCGGCTCCATCAACTCCAAAAACGCTTGGCGCACCACGCAGGTGCGCCCTTGGGCGGCGGCTTGCTGCTCCAGGGCCGTTTGCAGGTGGTCCAGCGTCTGCGCCCAACGCGGGTCGCGCGAGCCGTGGGCAAAAAGGACGATGGGCGTGGTGGTGGTGAGAGCGGGGGTGGTGTGCATGCCGCGATTGTCACGGAAAAAGCACCCAGCAGCGCCCCGCAACGGCCCACGCCATGGCCTGGTGCCAGGGCAATGGGTGGGGGCACGGGGTTGGCATTACCCCGGCCACCCCCAGCGGGTCAGCACCGCACCGGCCCCCAGCAACCACAGCCACAGCGCCCCCGCCAGCCACAAGGGCCGGATGCCGGCGCAGCGCAGCGCCTGCCACTGGATGCCCATGCCCAAAGCCAGCATGGCCATGGTCAGCAGCCCTTGGTCCAGCAGCACCCCCAGGCGCACCAGCGGCTGCGGCAAGCCAGGGTGCAGCAACACCACCGCCACAAACCCCAGGGCAAACCAAGGAATGGTGATGCGCCCGCGCCCCCCGTCGGCCGGGGCCCCGCGCCCCAGCCACCACGACAGGATGAGCAAAAACGGGGCCAGCAGCAGCACACGCAGCATTTTGGTGATCACGGCGGTATGCGCCGCCTGGCCTCCGATGGCACTGGCGGCCACCACCACCTGCGCCACCTCATGCACGGTGGCGCCCACGTACACGCCATAGCCAGGGCTGCTGTGCGCCGTTGCCGGCCACAACACCCCCGCCAGCCAGGGGTACAAAAACATGGACAGCGTGCCAAAAACCACCACGGTGGCCACGGCCACGCCGACATCGCGCTCGCGCGCCTGGGCCACCGGGGCCGTTGCCAGCACGGCCGCCGCCCCGCAAATGGCGCTGCCCGCACCAATGAGCAAGGCGCTGCGCGGCTCCAGCTTGAACACGTAGCGCCCCAGTGCCCAGGCCAGCGCCACGGTGCTGCTCAGGATGAACACATCCAGCGCCACCGCGCCCCAGCCCAGGGCCGTGATGTCCTGCACGCTCAAGCGCAGGCCGTACAGCACGATGCCCGCGCGCAGCACCGGCCCCTTGGCCAGTTGCACCCCTGCGGCCCAGCGGGTTGCGCCTGCGCCTTGCAGCCAGGGCACATGCCCCAGCACCATGCCCAGGCCGATCGCCAGGGTCAGCGCCCCCAAACCCCAAGCTTGCAGCAGCGGCAAGCGCTCTAACAACAGACACAGCAGGGCACCCGCCCCCGTCAATGCCAGTCCCGGTACGGCCCGAGACCCCAGCCCAGTCACAATTTGCATGGACGCGACTGTAGGGATACGGGACGCGCCTGGATAACGAATAATTTACGTTGCGCTTAACTAAAAAACCGATAGATAGGATCTGCCATGCTGCCCATGACCTTGCGCCAGATGGAAGTGTTTACCGCCGTGGTGCGCCATGGCTCCACCGTGGCGGCGGCCGGGGCGCTGGGGCTGTCCCAATCGGCGACCAGTGCGGCGCTGCAGCAGCTCGAGCGCGTGCTGGGCACCACGCTGTTTGAGCGCCAAGGCCGCGCATTGGTGCTCAACGCTGCGGGCCGCACCCTGCTGCCGCAAGCGCGCAACCTGCTGGAGCAGGCCCAGCACCTGGCCCTGAGCGTGGGGGCCGCCAACGCCAGCACCCAGCCGGTGCGCCTGCACCTGGCCGCCAGCAGCACCATTGGCAACCATGTTCTGCCCCTGGTGCTGGCCCGCCTGAGGGCCACCCACCCGCACATCAACGTGGACCTGCGCATTGGCAACACCGAGCAGGTCGAGCACGCGGTGCTGGCCCTGGAGGTCGATCTGGGCCTGACCGAAGGGCCCTGCCGCACCCCGGCACTGCTGCGCCAGCCTTGGTACCAGGACGAGTTGCTGCTCGTGGCCCGCCCCGGCTCACGCTGGACGCAAAACGGCTGTGATATTGCCGCGCTGCGCCAGGCCCACTGGCTGCTGCGCGAACCGGGCTCGGGCACCCGCGAGGTGTTGGAGCACAGCCTGCTGCCCCTGCTGCAAGAGTGGCCCAGCACCTGCTCGACCCTGGGCAGCTCAGAAGCCATTGCCCGCTGCGCCGCGCTGGGGCTGGGCATTGGCTGCCTGTCCCGCGTGCTGGTGCAGCCGTGGCTGGACCGGGGCGAATTGGTCATCCTGCCCAGCCTGCTGCCGCCGCTGCGGCGTGATTTTGCTTTGCTGCAACGCCCCGCGCACACCCTGACCGCGCCACTGAGCGCGTTTGTCCAAGCGTGTCACGCGCATGGGCAACTGCACCAAGACCCGAACTAGAACTAGAACTAGAGGGCTAAGGCCCAGCGCAACGCCCTGGGGCCGCCCCACCCTGGCGGCTTATTGCACCAGCACCGCGCCCGCTGTTTTGTGGCTGGCGGTGTCCACCAAAATCAGTGCGCCCAAAACCCGCGCCTGGGCAAAGCTGGCCAGCGGCAGCGGCTCTTGCAGCAGCAGTTGCACCTGGCCGATGGCGTTGGGGGCCAGCTGGCTGGCTTCCTGGCGCTCCAGGGTATGCACGTCCAGATTGAACAGCACGTGCTGCACCTTGGCTTTCACCCAGCGGTGGCCATGCAGCGCCCAGTACACGCGGCCCACCACCAGGGGTTCGTCGTCCATCCAGGCTACGGTGGCGGTGGCGGTTTTCTGGGCGGGCCAGGGGCTGACGGCAGCGGGGGTGTCAAAGTCGTCCTCGGCCACGGCGGCCGCTTGCGGGGCGGCCACAATCCAATCGCCGCGCGAGACATCCACCTCGCGGTCCAGCACCACGCCGGCACTCAGGCCCGCAGCCACGGTCTGCGGCTGGCGCGTGTGGTTGAGCACCTGGGCCACGCTGGCCAGCTGCCCACTGGGGAAGATTTGCACCGCTTGGCCCGGCTGCACTTGGCCCGCCGCCACCCGGCCCCAAAACACGCGGCGGCCTTGGCTGGTGTCGCTGGACGCAGAAAACTTCTCCACCCACTGCACGGGAAAGGCCAGGGGCAGGTGGGTATCGGCCGGCGTGGTGGGCTGGCTTTCCAGCAGCTGCAGCAGGCTGGGGCCTTGGTAGCCACACCAGCCCGCGTGGGGGGTGACGACGTTCCAGCCCAGCAGCGCCGAGATGGGCACGGTGGCGGTCACCGCCAGGCCGGCATCGTGCGCAAACTGCTGCAGTGCGGCCTGAATGTGCGCAAACGCCAGGGCCGGATCGGCCACGGCATCCAATTTATTCACGGCAAACACCAGGCCGGGCACGCGCAGCAGCTGCACCAGCAGGCTGTGGCGGCGCGTTTGCGGCAGCAGTTGCAGGGCCGGATTGGCCCAGTCCAGCTTGGTGGCATCGACCAGCACAATCGCCGCATCGGCCTGCGAGGCCGCAGTGACCATGTTGCGCGTGTACTGCTCATGCCCGGGGGCATCGCCAATGATGAATTTGCGCCGGTCGGTGGCAAAGTAGCGCCAGGCCACGTCGATGGTGATGCCTTGCTCGCGCTCGGAGGCCAGGCCGTCGGTCAGCTGGGCCAGATCGACCTCGCCGCCCTTGGTGACACCGGCCACCTGGTCTTGCAGCACGCTGCGGCTATCGACCAGCAGGCGGCCAATCAGGGTGCTTTTGCCATCGTCCACGCTGCCGCAGGTAATGAAACGCAGGGCAGAAAAATTTTGATCTTTTTGCACGTTAAGGCCCGTCTGTTCTGTGGTGTTAGCTATCGTTGTCATTTAAAAGTAGCCCTCTTTTTTGCGCTTTTCCATCGAGGCATCGCTGGTCTTGTCATCCATGCGCGTGGCCCCGCGCTCGCTCACCTGCACGGTGAGCGTCTCCAGCACGATGTCCGCCGGGGTGGCTGCGCTGCTTTCCACCGGGCAGGTGCAGGTGATGTCGCCCAGGGTGCGAAAGCGCACCGTGCGGGTTTGCACCTGCTCGCCGTCTTTGGGCGGGGTCAGCGGCGAGACGGGCACCAGCAGGCCCCGGCGCTCAATCACTTCGCGCTCATGGGCGTAGTACAGCGAGGGCAGACCGACGTTTTCACGGGCGATGTATTGCCACACATCCAGCTCCGTCCAGTTGCTGATCGGAAAAACACGGAAATGCTCGCCCGGCGCGATGCGGGTGTTGAACAGCGTCCACAGCTCGGGGCGCTGGTCTTTGGGCTGCCATTGGCCAAAGCTGTCGCGGTGGCTGAAGATGCGCTCTTTGGCGCGGGCTTTTTCCTCGTCGCGCCGCGCCCCGCCGATGAGCGCGTCAAAGCGAAATTCGTCAATCGCCTCCAGCAGCGTGACGGCCTGGTGCGGGTTGCGCGGCTCGTCCGGGCGGGCCAGGCGCACTGTGCCCCGGGCCATGCTGTCTTCGACGTTGCGCACAATCAGCTCGGCCCCCAGCTCCTGGGCCCGTTGGTCGCGGTAGGCAATCATTTCGGGGAAGTTGTGGCCGGTGTCGATCATCAGCAGCGGAAACGGCAGGCGGCCCACGCCAAAGGCTTTTTCCGCGCACTTGAGCATGACCAGCGAGTCCTTGCCGCCCGAGAACAGCAGCGCGGGGCGCTCAAACGCGGCGGCCACTTCGCGCAGGATGAAGATGGTCTCTTCCTCCAAGGCATCCAGGTGGCGGTTGCTGACGGCCGACAGCACATCATGGTTCACAGGGGCATTCATGATAATTCTTAATAAAAATAGAGATTTCGTAGAACTGGTAAGCGTGAGCAGCTATCTTCTTTAATGCTTGCTTTTCTGCACATGCAGGCCGCACTCTTTGGCGTTTTCATCTTCCCACCACCAGCGCCCGGCGCGAAAGTCTTCGCCCAGCGTCACCGGGCGGGTGCAGGGGGCGCAGCCAATGCTGGGGTAGAACTGGTCGTGCAAGGGGTTGGTGTCCACGCCGTGCTCGGCCACGTAGTGCCAGACATCGCCCTGCGTCCAGTTGGCCAGGGGGTTGAACTTGGTGCGCGGCTCGCTGGTATCAACCAAGGGCACCGCCGCGCGGGCACTCGATTGCTCGCGGCGCAGGCCGGTAACCCAGCCTTTTTGTCCCGCCAGGGCGCGGGCCAGCGGCTCCATCTTGCGCATATCGCAGCATTGCTTGCGCAGGGCGATGCTGTCGTACAGCGCATCCTGGCCATGCTGGCGGATGTAATCGCGCACCGCCTCGGCCTGGGGGTGGTACACGGTCACGTGCACGCCGTCTTGCGCTTGCAAGCGCTCCAGCAAGGCCAAGGTTTCGGTGTGCAGGCGGCCCGTATCGAGCACAAACACGGGAAGGTTCAACTGCAACTGCTGGGCGATGTGGGTAATGACCATGTCCTCCACCCCCAGGCTGTTGGCCTGGGTGACCGCACCCAGGGCCGCGGCTTGGCGCAGGCAGTCTTGGGCCTGGGCCAGCTTGTCGGCATAGTCGGCGCTGGGCTTGGCAAACAGGGCCACGGCGGAGGTTTGCACCACCTGCTGGGCCACGCTGCGCAGGGTGCTGACGGGGGCGGCGGCGCTCATGCCAGCTCCAGCTCGGCCGCCTGGCGGGCAAACAGGGGGCGCTGCTGCAGCACATCGCCCTGGTAGAACGCGGTAAAGCGCTCAATCTGCCGCTGGGCCGCATCCGCACGCACCCCTTCGGCCAAAACAGCGCTGGTAAAACCACTGCGGTGCATGTGGACCAATTGGTCAATCAGTACATCGCCCGTGGCGCAGATATCGCCCTGAAAGCGGTAGCGCCGGCGCAGCAGCACGGCCTGGGTGTAGGCGCGGCCATCGGTAAATTTCGGAAAGTGCAGCACCACTTGCTCGATGCCCTGCAAGGCACCGCTGGCGACCAGCTCGGCCACGTCGGCATCGTTCGCAATTTCTAAAGATTTTTCGGCTTTTGCGCTTTCTAACCAAGCGCTGTTAGCAATAATTTTCATAGCATTTACTCCTGCATTCCCCACCTTAAATCGCCGCCGCTTCGGCGCGCGGATGGCGTGCCGCGTTGGCAGCGGCCTTGAATGGATCGTGGCCAATGCGGCGCAGCGCATCAATAAACAATTCGCCGGGCTGGCGCAGCGCGCGGTAGGTGCGCAGCAGGGCTTCCAGAACGTCCGGAATTTCTGCCGCACAGAACGCCGGGCCCACCACTTTGCCCCCAATCGCCGGGCCGGACAGTGTGGTGCCGTCGGCTCCCCCCAGGGTGACCTGGTACCACTCTTTGCCGTCTTTATCCACGCCCAAGATGCCGATATGGCCGCTGTGGTGGTGGCCGCAGCTGTTGATGCAGCCGCTCATGTGCAGGTCAATTGGGCCAATGTCCAGCACCTCATTCACGTCCTGGTAACGCTGCAGAACATGGTCGGCAATGTGCAAGGTGCGCGCGTTGGCCAGCGAGCAAAAATCCCCACCGGGGCAGGCGATCACGTCGGTGAGCAAATTGATATTGGGCGTGGCCAGGCCCAGTGCGTGCGCCACTTCATAAACGGCCGGCAAATCACTCTCAAACACCCAGGGCAGCATCACGTTTTGCTCGTGCGTCAGCCGCGCCTCGCCCGCGCTGAACAGCTCGGCCATGTGCGCCAAGGCCTCCATGGTGTCCGCATCGGCATCCCCCGGCGCAAAACCGGGGCGCTTGAACGACAAGGTGACGGTTTTCATCCCCGGCAGCTTGTGGCCGCGCACGTTGTGCTCCAGCCAGCGCTGGTACAGCGGCGCGCTGGTGTCGGTCTGCGCGGGGCGGTTGGCCGGCTTCAACGGCGGCACGACAAAAAAGGCGCTCACGCGGTCCAGCTCCGCCTGGGTGATGGTGTGCGGGGCACCGTCCAGCTCAACAATCGCGTTGAATTCTTTTTCGACGGCATCAATAAAGGCCTGCCCTTCGGACTTGACCAAAATTTTGATGCGGGCCTTCCACTTGTTATCGCGCCGACCGTAGGCGTTGTACACCCGGATGATGGCTTCGATGTAATTGAGCACCTGGTTCCACGGCAAAAACTCGCGCACCACCGTGCCAATCACCGGGGTGCGCCCCATGCCACCGCCCACTTTGACGGTAAAACCGACCTCGCCCTGGGCATTTTTCACGCCCAGCAGACCAATGTCGTACCAGCCCGTGGCGGCCCGGTCTTCCACCGCACCGTTGTAGGAAATTTTGAATTTGCGCGGCAGGTAAGAAAACTCGGGGTGCAGCGAGCTCCACTGGCGGGTGATCTCGGCAAACGGGCGGCAATCGACCACGCTGTCTTGGGCCACCCCCTCCCAGGCATCGGCGTTGATGTTGCGAATGTCGTTGCCGCTGGTCTGGATGCCGTGCATCGACACGCTGGCCAGCAACTCCATCACCTCGGCCGCCTTGCTCAAAGGAATCCAGTTGAACTGGCAATTGGTGCGCGTCGTGAAGTGGCCATAGCCATAGCGCAACGGCGGGGCCGGCAGGGTTGCACCAGGCTGGGAGGCCTGCAGCGCATCCTGCGTAGCCTGGGCCTGGGCCAACAGCGCCGGATCGGGCTGGTCGTACTCCCGCGCAATGCGGGCCAGCATGCGCAGCTGGGTGCTGCTGATTTCGCCATAAGGCACCGCAATGCGGGCCATGGGCGCGTAGCGCTGGATGTACCAGCCGTTTTGCAGGCGCAACGGCAGCAGCTGCTCATCGGTCAGCTCGCCGCGCTCCCAGCGCTCCAACTGGTCCCGAAACTGCTCGGCGCGAAGTTTTACAAATTGACGGTCAAATTCTGTGTATTGGTACATGGTGGTGCTCAAGCGATAGAACGCAGGCCGCCACTGTAGAAGACTTCTTTATAGATACAAAATACTATTTAATGCTTCTTATATAAACAAATATGCATATAAGAAGTTAAAAAAAGAGCTTGTTCCGCTTGTTTATCAATAAAAAAATAAGTATTTTTATCAAATAACTAATCAGGTAAAGCGGTAAAAGCTATGCTTTTAAAAGCATCAGCCCTGCTGCTTGCGGCACCCTCTGCCAACCTCACCCCACCCACAACTTCGCCCCCATGCCCGTGCAGCCACCCTGGCCCCGCTTGGGCCATCAGGCACCAGGCACGGCACCAGAGAAACTTTGGACGAAAAAAAACCTGTGCAGCAACTGCACAGGTTTTTTTATTTGGTTGCGAGGGAAGGATTTGAACCTCCGACCTTTGGGTTATGAGCCCAACGAGCTACCAAGCTGCTCCACCTCGCGATAAGCGTTTATTGTACTCTATTATTCAGCAGCTTGCTCGGCAGCCGCTTCAGGGGCTTGCTCGACCAGCTCAACATAGGCCATCGGGGCGTTGTCACCCACGCGGAAGCCCATTTTCAAGATGCGCGTGTAGCCGCCAGGACGCTGGGCGTTGCGGGGGCCCAGCACGTTGAACAGCTTGGTGACGCTGTCGCGGTCACGCAGGCGGTCAAACGCCAAACGGCGATTGGCGACGGTGTCCACCTTGGCCAAAGTGATCATGGGCTCGATCACGCGGCGCAGCTCTTTGGCTTTGGGAACAGTGGTTTTGATGGCTTCGTGCTCAATGAGCGAGTTCATCATGTTTTGCAGCATCGCTTTGCGGTGTGCAGAAGTGCGGTTCAATTTACGCAGGCCGTTGCCGTGACGCATAGTGCTTTCCTTTTCATTCGTTCAATCGGGCAAGCCGTATCAGGTACTGCCCGGTGCACAGGGTAAAAACGGTTTCCAAGGGCTTACAACCCAGGGAAACCGCGCATTTTAATCAAAAAAACTGGATCAATGCTTTTTAGCGTTTTTCCAAACCAGCGGGCGGCCAGTTTTCCAGCTTCATGCCCAGCGTCAAGCCACGCGAAGCCAGAACTTCTTTGATTTCGTTGAGCGACTTACGACCCAGGTTCGGGGTCTTGAGCAGCTCGTTTTCGGTGCGCTGAATCAGGTCACCGATGTAGTAGATGTTTTCCGCTTTCAGGCAGTTGGCCGAGCGCACCGTCAGCTCCAGCTCATCGACCGGACGCAGCAGAATCGGATCGAACGTCTGAGCGCTGGCGCGGCTGCTGCTGCCAGCCTGGAGCAACATGCCGGTATCGGCAAAATCACCATCCAGCTGGGCAAACACCGCCAGTTGCTCCATCAGAATTTTGGCCGAAGCACGCACCGCATCTTCAGCGTTGATGGAACCATTGGTTTCGATTTCCAGAACCAATTTATCCAGATCGGTACGCTGCTCAACGCGGGCACTCTCGACGGCGTAGCTGACGCGGCGCACCGGCGAGAACGAAGCGTCCAGCACAATGCGGCCAATCGACTTGTTCGGCTCGTCACCAAAGCGGCGCATATTGCCAGGCACATAACCACGGCCTGTTTCGACCTTGATTTGCATGTCCAGCTTGGCACCGTGCGACAGCGTGGCGATAACGTGATCCGGGTTGATGATTTCAACGTCGTGCGGTGTTTGAATATCACGCGCAGTCACGATGCCATCACCCTCTTTGCGCAGGCTCAAAGTCACTTCATCGCGGCCTTGCAGCTTAAACACCACGCCCTTGAGGTTCAAAAGAATGTTCACCACATCTTCTTGCACCCCATCGATGGACGAGTATTCATGCAACACGCCAGCAATGGTCACTTCCGTTGCCGCATAACCCACCATGGACGACAGGAGCACACGGCGCAAAGCATTGCCCAGAGTGTGGCCATAACCACGCTCGAAAGGCTCCAACGTGACTTTGGCACGGTTGGCAGCCAGCTGCTCAACATTGATCGTCTTGGGTTTCAGCAGATTTGTTTGCATGCAAAACTTCCTCTCAATACCCCCGGCTCGTTACACCGGTAAGGCTGGTGAAGCGCCCAGGCCGCAACCACTGCGGCCTGGGAACAGGATTAGGCGAAGAATCAACCCGCTAATTAACGCGAGTACAACTCAACAATCAGCGATTCGTTGATATCGGCACCAAACTGATCGCGATCAGGCACTTGCTTGAAAGTGCCCTCAACCTTATCCTGGCTCACTTCAACCCAAGCGGGGAAGCCCACTTGCGCAGCCAATTGCAAAGCCTCAACAACGCGGGCTTGCTTTTTGGATTTTTCACGCACGGCAATCACGTCACCGCTTTTCACCAAGTACGAAGGAATATTTACGCACTGACCGTTCACGGTAATCGCTTTGTGCGAAACCATCTGACGGGCTTCTGCGCGGGTAGAGCCAAAGCCCATGCGGTACACCACGTTGTCCAAACGCGTTTCCAGCAAACCGAGCAAGTTGGCACCGGTGTTGCCACGGCGGCGATCGGCTTCCTCAAAGTAGCGACGGAACTGCTTTTCCAGCACGCCGTACATGCGCTTGACTTTTTGTTTTTCACGCAATTGCAGACCGTAGTCAGAAGTGCGCTGACCCGACGTGCGGCCATGCTGGCCAGGCTTGGTGTCAAACTTGGCTTTGTCAGCGATCGAGCGACGGGCGCTCTTCAAGAACAGGTCGGTGCCTTCGCGGCGGGAAAGTTTAGCCTTGGGGCCAATATAACGTGCCACTTTTTATTCCTTTACAAAACTTCCGCGCTAAAAACGCGGGAGCCGCCCACGCTGCAAAGCAAACGGGGCGGCGGTGGGCTTACAAAAATTAAATACGACGACGCTTTTGAGGGCGGCAACCGTTGTGGGGAACGGGTGTTACGTCAGCGATCGACGTAATGCGAATCCCCAGAGCACCCAGAGCACGAACCGAAGATTCACGGCCAGGGCCGGGACCTTTGATTTCCACTTCCAGATTCTTGATACCTTGCTCCATGGCGGCGCGGCCAGCCACTTCGGAAGCTACCTGGGCAGCAAACGGTGTGGATTTACGCGAACCCTTGAAGCCTTGACCACCCGAAGAGGCCCACGACAAAGCGTTACCTTGACGGTCGGTGATGGTAATGATGGTGTTGTTAAACGAAGCATGAACGTGTGCAATGCCATCGGCAATGTTCTTGCGAACTTTTTTGCGAACACGTGCTGCTGCGTTATTGGGAGCTTTAGCCATAGTCAGTAACTCTCAATTCTTATTTCTTCAGGGTCACGGCGCCTTTGCGCGGGCCCTTGCGGGTACGTGCATTGGTACGAGTGCGCTGACCGCGCATCGGCAGACCGCGACGATGACGGAAACCACGGTAGCAACCAATGTCCATCAAACGCTTGATGTTCATGGTGGTTTCACGACGCAGATCGCCTTCCAAAGTCATGCCATTGAGCTGATCACGGATCTTTTCCAGATCCGCATCGGTCAATTCCTTGACTTTTTTCGAGTAATCAATGCCACACGCTTCGCAAATTTTGCGGGCTGTAGGGCGACCGATGCCATAAATAGCAGTCAGGCCGATCTCAGCATGCTTGTGCGGCGGAATATTAATGCCAGCTATACGAGCCATATATGTCCTCTGATACCTTTAATCAACCTTGGCGCTGCTTATGGCGCTGATCCGTGCAAATCACACGCACCACACCGTGGCGGCGAATGATTTTGCAGTTACGGCAGATTTTTTTGACCGAAGCCGAAACTTTCATTTCTTTCTCCTAAAACTTTCCATCCGGCACTGCACTTTTAGCGGGTTTACTTACTGTGCACCGCTTCAAGCCGTGTCAACTCTTACTTATCTGTTCATCGCTCTTGCACCCGAAGATGCAAGAGCGCACTTTCTCTTAAAGGGCCGTTTTAAAGTTGGCCTTTTTAAGCAGGGATTCGTACTGCTGGCTCATCATGTAGTTTTGTACCTGCGCCATGAAATCCATCGTTACAACCACAATGATCAGTAGCGATGTGCCCCCAAAGTAGAACGGGACGTTGTACTTGAGGATCAAAAATTCCGGCAGCAAACACACAAAGGTGATGTAAACCGCACCAGCCAGTGTCAAACGCACCAAGATTTTGTCGATGTGGCGAGCGGTGTTGTCCCCAGGACGAATCCCGGGAATGAAGGCACCACTCTTCTTCAGATTATCGGCTGTCTCGCGGCTATTGAATACGAGTGCCGTGTAGAAGAAACAGAAAAAGATGATTGCGCCAGCGTAGAGCATCACATAAATCGGCTGACCAGGGGTCAGCGTACTTGCAATATCCTTTAGCGTGCGCGAGAACCAACTTTCACCGGAACCACTGAACCAGTTTACCGCGGTGGCCGGCAGCAAGATGATGGATGAAGCAAAAATGGGAGGGATGACCCCGGCCATGTTCAATTTCAACGGCAAGTGCGAAGACTGCCCACCATACACCTTATTACCAACCTGGCGACGTGCGTAATTCACCAGTATCTTGCGTTGTCCTCGTTCGACAAACACAACGAAGTACGTTACCGCTGCCACTACAAGAACAATAAAGATAGCAGCAGGAATACCCATTGCGCCCGTGCGAACCAGCTCCAGCAAACCACCGATCGAGCTAGGCAAGCCTGCGGCAATACCAGCAAAGATCAAAATGGAAATACCGTTACCCAAACCACGCTCGGTGATCTGCTCGCCCAACCACATTAGAAACATGGTTCCAGCGGTCAAACTGACCACTGCCGTCATGCGGAAACCAAACCCTGGAGAAAGTACCAACCCTGCCTGGCTCTCCAAAGCAACAGCAATCCCCAACGATTGAAAGAGCGCCAGGCCCAAAGTGCCATAGCGGGTGTACTGGGTGATCTTGCGGCGCCCAGCCTCTCCTTCTTTCTTCATTTGCTCAAACATCGGCACGACGTAGGTCATGAGCTGCATGATGATCGATGCCGAAATGTACGGCATGATCCCCAATGCGAAGACTGTGAAGCGCTCCAGCGCTCCACCCGAGAACATATTGAACAAATTGAGAATGCCCTGCTGGCCATTGAACAGCTGCTGCAGTTGCACTGGATCAATGCCCGGCACCGGGATATGCGCCCCGATGCGGTACACGACCAACGCGAGCAACAGAAAAACCAGACGACGGCGCAAGTCGCCAAATTTGTCGGTTTTTGCCATTTGAGCTGCGCTAGTAGCCACGGATGCCTTCTTTCAGTGATATCAGGCGACAGTGCCGCCTGCGGCTTCGATAGCAGCCTTAGCACCGGCGGTTGCACCGATACCAGACAACTTCACGGCCTTGGTAATTTCGCCTTGCTTGATCACTTTGACCACTTGGGCCAAAGACGGAACCAAGCCGGCTTGCTTAAGCATTGCCACATCCACTTCAGCGGCACCCAACTGTTCCAATGCACGCAAAGTTACCTCTGCGTTGTACTTCAAGGAAACAGATTTAAAGCCGCGCTTGGGCAGGCGACGCTGCAAAGGCATTTGACCGCCCTCAAAGCCCACCTTGTGGTAGCCACCAGAGCGGGACTTTTGACCTTTGTGACCACGGCCGGCGGTTTTACCCAGACCCGAACCAATGCCACGGCCAACGCGACGCTTAGCGTGTTTGGCACCTTCTGCGGGTTTGATGCTATTGAGTTCCATCATCAATCCTTTACAGAACTTTCACCAAATAGGCGATTTTGTTGATCATGCCACGCACTGCAGGAGTGTCCTGCAGTTCGCTGACGCTGTTCAGCTTGCGCAAACCCAAGCCACGCACAGTCGCGCGGTGCGACTCTTTGGTGCCAATAGGACTACGAACCAGCTGAACCTTGATAGTTTGTTGTGTCGACATTGTCACTCCAATCAAACGAACAGGTCTTCGACCGACTTGCCGCGCTTGGCAGCAATTTCAGCCGGCGTGTTGCCGTTTTTCAGTGCGTCCAACGTAGCACGCACCATGTTGTAGGGGTTCGAAGTGCCATGGCTTTTAGCCACAATGTCGGTAATACCAACCACCTCGAAAACTGCACGCATCGGGCCACCAGCAATGATGCCGGTACCTTTCGGGGCGGGGTGCAACTCAACGCGAGCAGCACCATGGTGACCGGTCACGCTATGGTGGATCGTGCCGTCTTTCAAAGACACTTTCACCATGTTGCGACGCGACTCTTCCATGCCTTTTTGCACAGCCGCAGGCACTTCTTTCGACTTGCCTTTACCCATGCCCATACGGCCATCACCATCGCCTACCACGGTCAGCGCAGCGAAGCCGAGAATACGACCACCCTTAACCACCTTGGTGACGCGGTTAACCGCAATCATCTTTTCGCGCAGACCGTCATCACGACCTTCGTCTTGCACTTTAGGAGAAAATTTTGCCATTTCTATCCGCTCCGCTTAGAACTGCAGACCCGCTTCGCGAGCGGCTTCTGCCAAGGCCTTAACACGGCCATGAAATGCAAAACCTGCACGATCAAAGGCCACCTTCTCAACACCAGCTGCTTTGGCCTTCTCGGCAATACGCTTGCCAATCAGGGTTGCCGCAGCGACGTTGCCACCTTTGCCAGGAGCGCCCAACAGAGTGCGCACTTCGGCTTCGGCGGTAGAAGCTACAGCCAACACTTTGGTGCCGCAACCAGAGATCACGCTGGCATAGATATGCGTATTGGTGCGATTGACGCTCAAACGGGCAACACCTTGCTGGGCAATGCGGATGCGAGTTTGGCGAGCACGGCGCAGACGCTGTTCTTTTTTGTTCAACATCATGCAGCTCCTTACTTCTTCTTGGTCTCTTTGATCGTGACCTTCTCACCCGTATAACGGATGCCCTTGCCTTTATAAGGCTCAGGAGGACGGACAGCGCGAATATCGGCAGCCACTTGGCCAACGACTTGACGGTCTGCACCTTTGATCACAATCTCAGTGGGCGTAGGGCAAGCCACCGTCACGCCAGCAGGCATAACGAAATCAACGGGGTGAGAAAAACCCACGTTCAAGTTCAGCTTGTTACCCGAGGCTGCTGCTTTAAAACCCACCCCCATCAGGGTCAGTTTCTTTTCAAAGCCTTCGGTCACGCCTTTGACCATGTTGTTTACCAACTGACGGAAGGTGCCGGCCAGTGCATCTGCATCACGAGAATCGTTGGCGGGTGCGAAAGACAGCTTACCGTCGTTGTTGCCGATATTCACCAAGGGATGCACAGCCAGGGACAGATCACCGCCCTTGCCTTTAACCTGGATGGAACCAGCGCTCAGTGCCACTTCCACACCTGCGGGAATGGCAATATTTGCTTTTGCTACGCGAGACATTTCAGTATTACTCCTTCAATGCTCGTTAGGCCACATAGCACAGCACTTCACCACCGAGGCCGGTAGCACGTGCTTTGCGATCAGTCATCACACCCTTGGGGGTAGTGACAATGGCCACACCCAGGCCATTCATGACCTGAGGGATTGCGTGACGGCCTTTGTACACGCGCAGGCCAGGACGGCTGACGCGCTCAATGCGCTCGATCACAGGACGACCAGCGTAGTACTTCAGACTAATCACCAGTTCAGACTTGCCTTCGTTGGTTTTAACTTCAAAACCGTCGATATAGCCTTCATCCTTCAGCACTTGGGCAATGGCCACCTTCACTTTAGAAGCGGGGGCTGCCACAGTGACTTTCGACACCATTTGTGCGTTACGGATGCGGGTCAGCAAGTCGGCGATAGGATCACTCATGCTCATCTTATTTCTCCTACTTGCTTACCAGCTGGCTTTGGTGACACCGGGGATGTCACCAGCAAAAGCCAGTTCACGAATCTTGATGCGACCCAGACCGAATTGACGGAAAGTGCCACGAGGACGACCCGTGAGCTCACAACGTGCACGCTGGCGCGTCGGATTGGCATTACGTGGCAGCTTTTGCAAACCCAGACGGGCAGCATCGCGCTCTTCGTCGCTACGCTTTGCGTCGCCAGCGATCGCCTTCAGTTCTGCATATTTGGCAGCGTACTTGGCAGCCAGTTTTTCGCGCTTGAGTTCGCGCTCGATCAGTGCTTTCTTAGCCATGCGCCACCTCAGTTCTTGAAGGGGAATTTGAATGCGGCGAGCAGTGCTTTGCACTCATCGTCCGTCTTCGCCGTCGTCGTGATGCTGATGTTCAGACCACGCAGAGCATCCACTTTGTCGTATTCGATTTCAGGGAAGATGATCTGTTCTTTGACACCCACGTTGTAGTTGCCGCGACCATCAAACGAGCGACCAGAAATACCACGGAAGTCACGCACACGGGGCAATGCCACGGTCACGAAACGGTCCAGGAATTCATACATCTGAACGCCGCGCAGGGTCACCATGCAGCCAATAGCTTGGCCTTCACGGATTTTGAAACCAGCGATAGCTTTTTTGGCCTTGGTCACCACGGGCTTTTGACCAGCAATTTTGGTCAAGTCAGCCACAGCATGGTCCAACACCTTCTTGTCGGCCACGGCTTCGCCGACACCCATATTCAGGGTGATCTTGCTCAGACGAGGTACTTCCATAACGGAGGTGTAGCCGAACTTTTCTTTGAGTTCAGCCGCGATTTTTTCGCGGTACAGTTTTTGCAGTCGTGCCATGTCTTACTCCTTAGGCCGTCTTGATTTCGGCACCGGTGGACTTGAACACGCGCACACGTGCACCGTTTGCATTCACCTGGATACCTACACGGTCAGCCTTGCCAGTAGCGGCATTGAAGATAGCCACGTTGGATTGATGAATAGGCATGGCCTTTTCCACAATACCGCCGTTAGTGCCCTTCATAGGATTAGGCTTGACGTGCTTCTTCACCAGGTTGATGCCGTCCACGACAATGCGGGACTCATCCTTGCGCAGACTCACTACGCCGCGTTTGCCCTTGTCACGACCGGTCAACACGATGACTTCGTCGCCTTTGCGAATCTTGTTCATAGTGTTTTTCCTTTAGAGAACTTCAGGAGCCAAAGACACGATCTTCATGAACTTTTCGGTACGCAGTTCACGTGTCACGGGGCCAAAAATACGGGTACCGATGGGCTCCAGCTTGGCATTCAACAACACGGCGGCATTGGAGTCGAACTTCACCAAAGAGCCGTCTGCACGACGGATTCCTTTGGCAGTACGCACCACCACCGCGCTGTACACGTCACCTTTTTTGACGCGACCACGTGGAGCGGCTTCCTTAATACTCACCTTGATGATGTCACCAACACTGGCATAGCGTCGATGCGAACCGCCCAGCACTTTAATGCACTGTACAGACTTCGCGCCGGTGTTATCGGCAACCTCTAACCGAGATTCTGTTTGGATCATTTCAATATTCCCAACTTGCTCCAGCAGTTACGAGCAGCCCCAGAGTCTTCTCAAGGGCTGAACTTGGCAGCCGGTCAGTCTTGGGCCCGTCGTCCATTTTTCGGACCATTCCGAAAAACTTCCCGCTGGGCAGATAGTTCTTCGCATTTTTTAATACGAAGCCTTGCATTATGGCAAAAGAAAAAACAACCGTCAAGCCAGGTCACCCGGCGCTAGCGCAGCGCAAACCCCAGCGCGACGCCGGCAAACAACGCCGCGCCCATCCAGTGGCTTTTGCTGAATGCGGTAAAGCAGCCAGGCCGCTGGCGGCTGCGGATCAGCGTGTAATGCCACACCACCTGCGCTGCCGCCACGGCCAAGCCGCCCCACAGAGGCCAGCCCAGGCCATAGGGCTGCAGCACCCAGGCCGTCAGCCCCAGACAGACGATGAAAAACGCCATCACCCCAGCCACGTCGAACCGGCCCAGGGTGATGGCCGAGGTTTTCATGCCAATCTTCAGGTCATCGTCGCGATCAACCATGGCGTACTCGGTGTCGTACGCCAGCACCATGCACATATTGGCCAGCCACAGCAGCCAGGCGGTGCTGCCGACCTCGCCCACCACCGCAGCAAAGGCAATGACGATGCCGAAGTTAAATGCAATGCCCAGAAACGCCTGTGGCATGGCAAAAAAGCGCTTGGTGTAAGGGTAGAGAATGGTGAACAGCACCGCAGGCACCGACCAGGCCACCGCCTCCCAGCGGGTGGTCAGCACCAGGCCCAGGGCAAGCAGCGCCAGCACGGCCCCGACCAGGGCGGCCTCTTTCACACTCAGTTCCCCACTGGTGATGGGGCGGGCCGTAGTGCGCTTAACGTGCTTGTCAAAATTGCGATCAGCAATGTCGTTAATGGTGCAACCGGCACTGCGCATCAGCACCGTGCCCAGGCCAAACACCAGCAACAAGTGCCAGCCGGGAAAACCATCGGCAGCCACCCACAGTGCCGTCAGCGTTGGCCAAATTAACACCAGCCAGCCAGCCGGGCGGTTGAAGCGAATCAAATCCAAGTACAGCGCCAGCCGGGAGCGCGGCGCGGGGGGGGAAGAAGGTGCAATCACGGACATAGGCACCGATTGTGCGCACAAAGGCGACTGGGTGCAGGGGCGGGAACAAAAAAGGGACACGCCCTGCGGCATGTCCCTTGGCGCTGTTTACCTTGGAATAGTAGTGCGCTTTACGCTTTAGAAGCGGTGGCGCAGGCCGACGGTGATACCGGTGCGGGTTTTGGTTTTGCTTTGCGGGTCAATCACCAAACCAGCACCGCCGCTGACTTTGGTGTGATCCAGGGCGGCATACACATCAGTGCGCTTGCTGAAGGCGTAATCGGCCGCAAGCACCATGAAATTGGCGTTGCCGTTGTAAGTGCCGTCGCTGGAACCCGACTGCTTGGCGCGGAAGAAGTGGGCGCCGATATTGAGTTGCTTGGTGGCTTGGTAGCCCACGCCCAGCTTGATCATCTGGCGCTTATCGGCCGCATTCTCAAAGTAGCCCCCAGAGAAACCACCGTTGGTTTGACCGCTCCACATCTTGTTCAGGATCTGGCGATCGGTCAGGTAATTAATGTACGAATCGACACGATTGGCGTACTTGGTGGGCTTGTATTTATTCAAACCATAGCCGGCATTGAAATACCAAAGGCCCGAGCGGTAAGAGCCCCCAAAGGTATAGGCATCCAGATCCGAGCCGCCAGGCAAGGTGGTGCGCATCGCACCCGCACCCAGCGACAGGCCGTTGGCCGAATAGCGCAGAAAGCCCCCAAAGGTTTTCATGGCCCCCATGCCGACCTCTTCCACTTTGGCCTTCAGTCCTGTGGGATCGGAGAGCGAATCCGCCGAGGTCTGAACAACACCGTTGATGACTTGCTGCACCGCATTGCCCAGCCCAGGAATATTTTTAATGGGCGCCCCGGCCGTGTATTGGCCGCCCAGAGCCGCACGAACGGCCGCAACTTGCGGGTTGGTAGAGGCATTCAATGCGCCAACACCGTATTGCTGCACCGACGATGTGTTGTTCTTCTCGCCAAACGAATACTGCAGCGTGCCCACCCACTTGCGATCCGGCGTGGCCAGGGTGTACTTCAGCGCATTGTTGGTGCGGGCACCAGCGGCCATACCCAGCTCGGGCTTGTAAGCATCCATGTACGGCGAGTAAGGGAAGGAGGCGTAGGTACTGGTCACCACATCGAACAGCACGTTCCACTGGCGGCCCATAGTCAGGCGGCCATAGGGGCCTTGCAGGCCGACGTAGGCCAGCTGGAAGAAGGGGGCCGTGTCGTCCTTCATGCCCGTATCGGCATTGAAGCGATGCTCCAGATGGGCAATGGCTTTGCTGCCGCCGCCCAGGTCTTCCTCAACGTTGATGCCGAAGCGGCTTTGCGACATGCCGCCGCCAATCAGCTTGGTCAGGCCGCCCTTATCGGCACCTTCGTTGGTGGTGTGGCGCACAGCGGCATCCACGACACCCCACAGCTCAACTTTGCTGGGAGTGGATTGGGCCAGCGCAGCGCCCATGCCACATGCCGCCATCGCGGCCACAACTACGGTTTTCATTTTCATTTGCATTGGTTTGTCTCCTTGGCTTTCAGTCACAAAATGCAAATTCATTCTAAAAAGCACAACCGTGCTAAAACAACCTTGTTGTTTTTTGCTTACGCTGGAAAGCCCTTAGTTTTAGGACTTGCATCAAACTTTGGCAGAAGAAAATACCGATCTGTGCATGCTGCAACGCAGCAAAAACCACCAAGCCCGCACAGGGCGGGCTTGGCAGGGGGGGAACCAAAGAAGCTTATTCCTCAAGGAGGGAGCGCAGCATCCAGGCCGTTTGCTCGTGCACCGTCAAGCGCTGGGTGAGCAAGTCAGTGGTCGGTTCGTCATCGGCATCATCGACCAGGTCAAGCATGCCGCGGGCCGTGCGGGCGACGGCTTCATGGCCTTCAACCAGAATGCGCACCATCTCCAGCGCCTTGGGCGGGGTGGCCGGGGCATCAGGCAACGAGGAAAGTTTGCCAAACGCAGCATACGACCCTGGTGCCGGGTGGCCCAGGGCGCGGATGCGCTCAGCAATCGGATCGGCCGCGTTCCAAAGCTCGGTGTACTGCCCCATGAACATGGTGTGCAGGGTGTTGAACATGGGGCCCGTCACGTTCCAGTGGAAGTTGTGCGTGGTCAGGTACAGGGTGTAGGTATCGGCCAGCAGGTGCGAAAGCCCTTGGGCGATGGCCGCGCGGTCTTTGTCGCTGATACCGATGTTGATAGCCAAGCCCCGAGGCGATGCGGCGGGCTTGGCCGCTGCTTTGCTGTCTGATTTAACCGTTGCTGATTTTTTAGTGGGGACTGTCGTGGATTTGCTTGCCATGCTTACTGCCTTTCCGGAGGAAAATGCGCTACACCATGCAGCGCACAAAAATAACTATAGCTGTTTGCGCTTTATTTATATTAATTTAAGCACTTTTTAACTGTAATAGTAGCTTGAAATAAAGATACTTCACTAGATATTTAACACCTTGCTCAGCCGTCCTGCATCTCGTGCTTGCCTACGCCACCTCGTGGGCCAACACCTCTGCGGGGTGGTCAGCGCGCAACACCTGGGCTGCCCAGGGAGCCAGTTTGCGGGTGTCGGCACGCAGCACCTCTTGTTTGACGGCCAACAACTGGGCTGGATGCATGGAAAAACTGCGCAACCCCATGCCCAAGAGCAGCCGAATCATGCTCACATCGCCCGCCACTTCACCACACACGCACACGGGCTTGCCAGCGGCCTGCCCCGCCGCTATCACTTGCGCCACCAGCTGCAAGACCGCCGGGTGCAAGGGGTCGTACAAATGGGCCACGGCTTCATCGGCACGGTCAATGGCCAAGGTGTACTGGATCAGGTCGTTGGTGCCAATCGATAAAAAATCAAAGTGCTGCAAAAAGTAGTCCACCATGATGGCCGCAGCCGGCACTTCAATCATGGCCCCCAACTGCACCGGCCCGAATCGATGGTCTTTGGCCTGCAGCTCTTGCCGCGCCTGGGCCACCTGGGCCAGGGTTTGCAAAATCTCCTGCCGATGGGCCAGCATCGGAAACAGCAAGCGCACCGGGCCATGCGCGGCCGCCCGCAAAATGGCCCGCAGCTGGGTGCGAAACATCGCCGGCTCGGCCAGACTCCAACGAATCGCCCGCAAGCCCAAGGCGGGGTTTAAAAATACATCGCGCCCGTGCTTTTCCAGCGGTTTATCGGCCCCAATGTCGATAGAGCGAATCGTTAAGGGCCGGCCCTGCATCCCCTCAACCGCCTGCCGGTAAGCCTGGTACTGCTCCTCTTCATCCGGCAGCTGGCCAGCGCGTCCCATGAATAAAAATTCACTGCGAAACAGCCCAACCCCTTCCGCCCCGGCTTGCACGGCGGCGGCCGCATCGGCAGGCTGTTCAATATTGGCCAGCAGTTCAATCACCACACCATCGCGGGTAATGGCCGGCGTGTGGCGCAAGCGGGCCAAACGGCTGCGCTCTAAAGCCACTTGGCGCTGGCGGAAACGGTATTCCTCAATCATCGCCGGGGAGGGATCGACCAGCACCACCCCCGCATCGCCATCGACAATGAGCCAATCATCCTGGCGAATCAGCTGGTGGGCGGCCCGCGCGCCCACCACGGCAGGAATATCCATGCTGCGGGCCACAATCGCGGTGTGGCTGGTTTTGCCCCCGACCGAGGTGACAAACCCGGCGAACACGCTGCGCTTAAATTGCAGCATGTCGGCCGGCGACAGGTCTTGGGCCACCAGGATCAAGGGCGGCGCGTCCGCCCCATCGGCCAAACTCGCTTGCGGGGAAAGCTGGCCCTTGGGCTGCTGCAACAGCTCTTGCCCATGCATATAGCGCAGCACGCGATCGACCACCTGCTCCAAATCCGCTTTGCGCTCGCGCAGGTAGTCGTCTTCCATTTCGTCGAACTGCCGCGCCACCTGTTCCAGCTGGGTGAGCAGCGCCCATTCAGCGTTGTACAGCCGCTCGGTAATCCACTGGCGAACGCCGCCTGTGAGCAACTCATCTTGCAGCAGCATGAGGTGCACTTCCAGTAAGGCACCCAGTTCAGGCGGCGTATCGGCTGGCAGGTCTTGCACCAGGTGCTGCAACTCGGCCACCACGGCATCACGTGCCGCACGGACGCGGGCCAGCTCGGACTCCACCTGGGCAGGCTCAATAAAGTAACGCCTAACTTCTGTGCGGCTATTGGTCACCACCACCGCTTGCCCAATCGCAATGCCTCGGGCTACGGCCAAACCGTGCAGGGAAAAACTCATACCCGCTCCTTGGGCTGGTCGGCTGGCAAAGGCTTACTCGCCTTCGCCAAATTTATCTTCAATCAAGGCGACCAATGCCTGCAACGCCTCCGTTTCTTGAGGCCCATCGGTCTCGAGCACCACTTGGGAGCCCAGCCCGGCGGCCAGCATCATCACCCCCATGATGCTTTTGGCATTGACGCGCCGCTGGCCTTTGCTCATCCAGACATCGCACTGAAAGCTACCGGCCAATTTGGTCAGCTTGGCCGAAGCACGGGCGTGCAAGCCCAATTTATTTACGATGGTAATTTCTTGTGTTTGCATAATTTTCTTATCGCCCAACAGTTAACTGGCCGCACCAGGCAAGGCAATACCGTTGTGCCCGCCATCGACGGCGCGCTGCACCCACGCTGCCCCGGCCTCATGCCGATACGCAATGGCGCGCAGCAACATGGGCACATTCACCCCGGCCAGCACCGGCCAGCCTGCAGTTTGGGCCCAGCGCACGGCAATATTGCACGGCGTGGCCCCCAGCACATCCGTCAGGACAAGGCAACGCTCCAGCCCATTGGACGAGTGCAACGCCTGGACCCGGGCCAAGCTGGCCTCCGGGGGCTCATCCGCAGGAATATCAAGTGCATGCACAAAGCTCAGCGCCTCAGGAAACACATGGGCAGCACAGGCCAGCAGGGCACTGGCCAGGGGCGCATGGGCGACCAGCACCACATGGCCAAAGGCAAGGGAATCAGTCGCAAGGGAATCAGTCATAGGGCAGTTATTCACCATCCTTTAGATTATTCCAGCACCAGGCTGCCAAAAAACCGTTGCGCCACTTCGTGGTTGGGCTTGGGCGAATAAATCACGGCATGAATAATCCGCGCTGAATCGCCTTCTTGCCGGGCAAACCACACACCGTGGGTGGTCATCACCCAGCCCGAGGGGCCTTCACCTTCAACCGTGGCCTGTATCGAGCGCGACAGTGCCATGGCTCCATCCGGAATAAAGGGGGCTCCACTCTTGCTATTTTTCCCATCCACCGCTTTAAGCTTGGTCAGCACCGCCGCTTGCCAAAACGCCAAGGCCTCATCCGCACGGCTGGCATCCTCGAGCACCCAATCGGAAAGCGCATAGGTGGAATCCACCGCATCGCACCCCATCATGCTGACCAGCACCGGGCCATCGCCCATACCAAAATCAACTTTGGTACGCCCAACTTCAGGCTCACAGGGAAAATCAACGCGCAGTTTGACCTCCGCCAGCTGCACTTGGCGCCACGGCAACTCCTGCTGGTCTGGCCCACAGCCCAGCAACAACAACGCCAGCCCCCCCAGCATCCCACTGCGTAAAATTTGAATGAATGTATGCATGCCTACATTATTGACACCGTTTGGCTGCGCGCTAGGGCGAACTTTCCCGTGCTATAGCACTCCATAACCGCCATCAGCGACCAGAATGACCCACAACCCACTGCGCCCCTCTGCCCCGGGCTTTGAACCGGGGCACAATTCATGCCATGAAAACCTCTCGTTTAATTGCTAGCATCATCCTCTCTGTTTTCGTAAGTTTTGGGGCTTATGTTTACTTTAATTCAGCAACACAAGCGGCTCCTGCTTCTGAATTTGTATTGCTGGACGGTAGCACCACCCACACCAAAGCATTTGAAGGCAAGGTCACCCTGGTTAATTTTTGGGCCACCAGCTGCACCACCTGTGTGGCCGAAATGCCAGACATCGTCGCCACCTACAACAAATACCAAAATCAAGGTTTTGACACCGTGGCCGTGGCCATGCAGTACGACCCGCCGCAATATGTCCTGAACTACGCGCAATCGCGCCAGCTGCCCTTTAAAGTTGCCTTGGACAACACCGGCGCAGTCGCCAAAGCCTGGGGCGATATCAAAATCACGCCCACCACTTACTTGGTCAATAAGCGTGGCGAAATCGTCAAAACCTATGTGGGAGCGCCCAACTTTTCCGAGCTGCACCAGCTGATTGAAAAACTATTGGCCGAGGCATAGGCTGCCACCAAGTGGTTATCGCAAGATCCCTGCCCGCGCTGCAGGGGTATTGATCGCAGCCCAACCCGCAACCAGTAAACTGCCCCACGTTCCAGACCTTTTGCGACTACGACCTTGCCCGAGGACATCCCCCTTTTCGACATCCGCCACGCGGTCACAGCACAAGAGATGCAGCTGCTCGGCACCCTGTTTCAAGAGTACGCCGCCGACTTGAGCATCGACCTCGGGTTTCAAGATTTCGAGCAAGAAATCGCCACCCTGCCTGGCGAATATGCCCCCCCACGCGGGGCCGTGCTGTTGGCTTGGGTCGATGGCTGCCCGGCAGGCTGCTGCGCTTTGCGACCCTTGGATGCGTCGGACTACCCCAACGCCGCAGAAATGAAACGCCTGTATGTCCGCAAGGCCTTTCGAGGCTTTGGCTTAGGGCGGCACTTGGCCGAGAAAATTTTGGATGTTGCCCGCTTGGCGGGTTACGCCAGCGTACTGCTTGATACGCTGGATGACATGGAGGCGGCACGCGCCCTCTACGCGGAACTGGGGTTTGAAGAAATTCCGCCCTACTACCACAGCCCGATTGAAGGCAGCCATTACCTGAAAGCCGATATTTTTTTATAAAAAAAGAGCTGCTAACGCTTAACAGGCAAGCGTTAGCAGCTACTTTTTTATTGATTATTGAATCTGGGCCAGCAAGGTTGCGGCATCACTTACGGAGAGCCCCGCACCGTTTTCAACATTCAACTGCGCCACCTTGCCATCACGCACCAGCATGGAATAACGTGCCGAGCGCAAACCCAAACCTTTACCGGTTAAATCCAGCGTAAGCCCGGTCGCTTTGGCAAACACAGCATCGCCATCGGCCAGCATGCGCACCTTGCCTGCTACCTGCTGCTGGCGGCCCCACGCCCCCATGACAAAGGCATCGTTCACCGCCACACACCAAATCTCATCCACACCGGCGGCTTTGAACGCATCTGCCTGGGCCACAAAACCGGGCAAATGCGTTTCTGAGCAGGTCGGCGTAAACGCCCCAGGCACAGCAAACAAGGCAATTGTTTTGCCTTGCAAAGCAGCAGGCAGGGCCACAGGATTGGGGCCAATGCTGCAGCCATCGCCTGGCACTTCAACATACTCCATCAAAGTGCAAGCAGGTAGCGCATCACCAATTTGAATCATGGTGTTTTCCTTTCGAAATTGGGAAATAAAAAAAGCGACTCACATTGTGAGTCGCTTTATAAGACCTTAAGGCCTTAGCTTACTTTAGTGCAAGTTTTGATTACACCAGAGCAGCTTTTTGCACCAAGCGGGTAGCCACCCAATTCTTGGTTTTGGACAGCGGGCGGCTTTCAGTGATCTCAATGGTATCGCCCAGTTTGTACTCATTGTTCTCATCGTGAGCATGGTACTTGCTGGACTTGATCATGATCTTGCCGTAGATGGGGTGCATCACACGGCGTTCCACCAGAACTGTCACGGTTTTAGTGCGTTTATCGCTTACAACCTTGCCAACCAAGGTGCGCTTGAGGGATGGTTTAGCTTCCGTCATGTCGGCTCCTTACTTGGCGGCTTGCTTTTGAGCAAGAATGGTTTTGGCACGAGCGATATCGCGGCGCGTGGTCTTCAGCGTGGTCGTATTGCCCAGCTGTTGCGTAGCTTTTTGCATGCGCAGGGCAAAGTGAGCCTTTTGCAAGGATTTCACTTCCTCTTTCAGGGCAGCCTCGTCTTTGGCGCGGAGTTCAGCAGCTTTATTAGTCATGTTGATTCTCCTTAAGCACCAATGTGACGGGTCACGAAAGTGGTACGCAGCGGCAGCTTGGCCGCAGCCAGGCGGAACGCTTCGCGAGCCAGCTCTTCAGGTACACCCATGATTTCGTAGATGACCTTGCCGGGCTGGATCTCAGCCACGTAGTACTCGGGGTTGCCTTTACCGTTACCCATCCGCACTTCGGCGGGCTTGGTAGAGATAGGCTTGTCCGGGAAGACGCGGATCCAGATACGGCCACCACGTTTAACGTGGCGCGAAATCGCGCGACGCGCAGCTTCAATCTGACGGGCAGTCAGACGGCCACGGTCTGTGGATTTCAGGCCAAAGTCGCCAAACGACACTTCATTGCCACGGGTGGCAATACCGGTGTTGCGGCCTTTGTGTTCCTTGCGGAACTTACGGCGTGCGGGTTGCAGCATGTTTATTCTCCTTGACCGTCCGCCGCTGTAGCGGGCGCGTTCACGCGCTTAACGGAATCCACTGCCACAGCGGGTTTATCGCTGCCATCAGCAGGGGCGGCATTGGTACCAACGGGGCGGCGAGCACCACCGCCACCACCACGACGGTCACCATCACGGCGACCATCACGACGGCCATCGCGGCGAGGGCGACGCTCATCTTCACGCGGGGTTTCCACGACCGGCAGATCGCCACGACCCAGGGTGTCGCCTTTGTACACCCAGACCTTCACGCCAATCGCGCCGTAGGTGGTGTGGGCTTCAGAGAAGCCATAGTCGATGTCAGCACGCAGCGTGTGCAGCGGCACGCGGCCTTCGCGGTACCACTCAGTGCGGGCAATTTCGATACCGTTCAAGCGGCCCGAAGACATGATCTTGATGCCTTGAGCACCCAGACGCATGGCGTTTTGCATCGCACGCTTCATGGCCCGACGGAACTGAATGCGCTTTTCCAGCTGCTGGCAGATGGAGTCGGCGATCAGCTTGGCATCGGTTTCAGGCTTGCGCACTTCTTCGATATTCACAGCGACCGGCACACCCAGACGGGTTGCGAGTTCCTTTTTCAGGTTCTCGATGTCCTCGCCTTTTTTGCCGATCACCACACCCGGACGCGCCGAGAAAATGGTGATGCGAGCATTTTTGGCAGGACGCTCAATCACGACGCGAGAAACGGCGGCATTTTTCAACTTGGCCTTCAGGTACTCGCGCACTTTGATGTCTTCGGCCAGCATGCCGGCGAAGTCACGGTTGCTGGCGTACCAACGGCTAGCCCAGTTGCGGCTTACAGCAAGGCGAAAGCCGGTAGGATGGATTTTCTGTCCCATAGTCTTTCTGGCCTTTTAGTTACCCACGGTCACGTAGATGTGGCAGGTGGGCTTGCTGATACGGTTGCCACGGCCTTTGGCGCGGGCGGTGAAACGCTTGAGCGTGGTGCCTTGTTCGACGAAGATGGTCTTGACCTTCAGATCGTCGATATCAGCGCCATCGTTGTGCTCGGCGTTGGCAATGGCGGACTCCAGCACTTTTTTAACGATACCAGCAGCTTTTTTCTGCGTGAACGTCAAGATGTTCAGAGCTTGATCCACTTGCTTGCCACGGATCAGATCGGCTACCAAGCGGCCCTTGTCTACCGACAAGCGCACGCCACGGAGAACAGCACGTGTTTCAGACATGTTCATTCCTTATTTCTTGGCCTTCTTGTCGGCAGGGTGACCTTTGAAGGTACGCGTCAGAGCAAATTCGCCCAACTTGTGACCTACCATTTGGTCGGTGATGTACACGGGCACGTGTTGCTTACCGTTGTGCACGGCAATGGTCAAACCGATGAAATCGGGCAACACCATGGAACGACGCGACCAGGTTTTAACAGGACGTTTGTCCTTACCGGCAACCGCCTTTTCCACTTTAGCCTGCAAGTGATGGTCAACAAATGGACCCTTTTTAATAGAGCGTGTCATTGGCTACCCCTTACTTTTTACGACGCGACACAATCATGTTTTGTGTGCGCTTGTTGTTACGGGTGCGGTAGCCTTTGGTCAAGTTACCCCATGGGTCAACAGGATGGCGACCACCCTTGACACGACCTTCACCACCACCCAACGGGTGATCGACCGGGTTCATCACCATACCGCGAACGGTGGGGCGAATACCCATCCAGCGCTTCACACCAGCTTTACCCAACTGGCGCAGGCTGTGCTCTTCGTTGGACACTTCACCAATCGTGGCGCGGCACTCGATATGAATCCGACGCACTTCGCCAGAACGCATACGCACTTGGGCGTATGTGCCTTCACGGGCCAGCAGCGTTGCCGAGGCGCCAGCGGAACGGGCCAACTGCGCACCAGCGCCGATTTTCAGTTCGATGCAGTGAATGGTCGAACCCACCGGAATGTTGCGAATCGGCATGGTGCTACCAACGCGGATCGGGGCTTCTGCACCGCTCAGAATTGTCGCACCCACTTCCAAACCACGGGGGGCAATGATGTAGCGACGCTCACCATCGGCATAGCACACCAAAGCGATGTGGGCCGTACGGTTGGGGTCGTACTCAATGCGCTCAACCTTGGCGGGG
>OBMA010000290.1_pt1 | contig 28904 bp, 26 predicted proteins | sample 1539141 | NCBI WGS metagenome assembly OBMA01 (sample SAMEA3991484, study PRJEB22521) | metagenome | biome: anthropogenic terrestrial biome; feature: sewage plant; material: raw primary sludge | place: Sweden | collected 2012-09-26
AATAATTAATAGTCTTTGTTTATTTCTTTAGTGGGTATCACATCGGGACAAGTTTAATATACTTATCCCCCTTATTCTGTTTATCTTTCTTAAAAACTCTTAGCTCAACTTGTCGTGATGAGTTTTTATTTGGCTGAGATAAATAAATGTAGTATATTTGCAGTTCATTATATCTTGTAGTCTATACATAATTAATAATACATGTACATTAAAATACGAGATTGTAACGATTAAAGACTAAAATGCAGCAAATGTCAAGAATGATAAATATTAATCTTTTAAGAAAACAGTAATGGAATATGCCCTAATAACAGGCGCGTCGTGCGGAATAGGAAAGGCTACTGCCATAAGGCTTGCCAGTAAAGGTTATGGAATTGTTATTAACTATAAAACTAATGACGAGTCTGCACAGGCAACTCTTAACGAAATAAAAACTCTTGGTGCACAGGCCGAACTGCTTAAATTTGATGTTTCGGCGGAATCAGAAATTGAGTTCGCTCTTGAAAAATGGGAACTTGGACATCCAGATGATTATATATCAGTGTTAGTAAATAATGCCGGTATAAGAAAAGACAACCTAATGATATTCATGCAGAATGATGAATGGCATAGCGTCGTTGATACCACAATGAATGGTTTTTTTTATATCACACGTAGATTGCTGAAGAACATGCTGACTCACCGTCATGGAAGAATAATAAATATCACTTCACTTTCTGGAATAAAAGGTATGCCTGGACAGACTAACTATTCTGCAGCAAAGGCTGCCTTGATAGGTGCTACAAAGGCTTTGGCTCAGGAAGTTGCCAAACGCAAGGTGACGGTAAACGCGATTGCTCCTGGATTTATTGAAACAGATATGACTGAGGATCTTGATGTTGCTGAACTTAAAAAACTAATTCCTGCCGGAAGATTTGGAAAACCAGACGAAGTGGCTGCTCTAGCTGAATTTCTTGCAAGTGAAGATGCTGAGTATATCAATGGACAGGTGATACAGGTTAATGGTGGTTTATATACATAAGTAATTTATACTTTGCCTGCTTCTGCATGGCATTGCGAGGATATATCCGAAGATAATAATAGTTATATGGAAAGAAGAGTAGTGGTGACAGGCATGGGCATTTGGTCATGTATTGGAACAGATAAAGATAAAGTTACTGAATCGTTAAAAGCAGGTCGCTCTGGAATAGGACTTGACAAGGATAGACTGGAATATGGTTATCAGTCAGGACTTACGGGTATTGTGGAACGTCCTCTTTTGAAGGGCTTGCTACATCGTAGATTAAGACAAGGGCTGTCTGAAGAGGCTGAGTTTGCATATATGGCATCAAAGGAGGCTTTTACTCAAGCTGGAATTGACGATGAGTTTCTTGAAAATAACGAGATTGGCGTGATATTTGGCAATGACTCTTCTGCACGCCCAGTTATAGAGGCTGCCAATATAATGGCAGAAAAACATGATACCCAACTGCTAGGTTCTGGTTTCATCTTCCAATCGATGAACTCCACGGTAAATATGAACCTAAGCAGTATATTTCATCTCAAAGGCGTGAACTTCTCTGTAAGTTCGGCATGTGCAAGCGGCAGTCATTCTATAGGACTTGCCTATCTGCTTATAAAGCAGGGTTTGCAGGATAGAGTGCTATGTGGTGGAGCACAGGAAGTGAACTATTACTGTATGGCTACCTTTGATGCATTAAATGCCTTTTCAAAGCGCATGGATGAGCCTCAAAAGGCTTCACGCCCATTTGATAGAGATCGTGACGGACTTATTCCAAGCGGAGGTGCGGCGGCTTTGGTATTGGAAGATTACGAAAGTGCCGTAAATAGAGGTGCGACTATCTTGGCAGAAGTGTGTGGTTATGGTTTCTCTTCAAATGGTGGAGGTATTTCTGAGCCATCTGATGAAGGTAGTGTGATAGCTATGACTAGAGCTCTTGACGATGCAGGTGTTACAGCTGATGAAGTAGATTATATAAGTGCACATGCCACAAGTACCGTTCAGGGTGATATGTTTGAGGCAATGGCAATAGATCGTATGTTTCGTGGAAAGCATGCCCTTGTTTCATCGACAAAGGGTATGACTGGGCATGAATGTTGGATGTCTGGAGCAAGTGAGATCGTATATTCAATATTAATGATGCAGGGCGGATTTGTCGCTCCAAATATAAACTTTGAAAATTCAGATGAATACAGTGAACATTTGAATCTAGCTACACATACTGTAGAAACAGACGTTGACACTGTGTTGAGTAACAGTTTCGGATTCGGTGGTACTAATTCGGCACTTGTAATTAAAAAGATATAATTATGCATCTGTCAGAAGAACTTAAAAAGAGATACACAAAAGACAAGCATTCTGTACGTGAGGCTCAAAGAATAGCTGAATTCATAGCCTTTGGACCTGTTGTATTCCAGGTGTCACGACTGATGCTTAAATGGGGTATCTTGGAAATGCTTCGTGATGAGGAACTGACTTCTGATGAGATTGCCGAGCGTGCTGGTATTACAAAATATGCGGCAAAATGCGTTATGGAAGCTTCGCTTACAATAGGTACTGTCTTGGTTGACAGTGACAGCGGAAAGTTTACAATATCAAAGATTGGATGGTTTCTGGTAAATGATCCGGCTACGATAGTTAATGTTGATTTCAATCATGACGTAAACTATTTGGGTATGTTTGATTTGGAAACGGCTTTGAAGGAAGGACGTCCTGCTGGATTGAAACAACTAGGCAACTGGTCTACAATATATGAAGGACTTTCAACGTTGCCTGAAAAAGCCAAGTCTAGCTGGTTTGCATTTGACCATTTCTACAGCGACAGTTCTTTTGAGGAGGCATTAAACATCGTCTTTGCCTCGTCTCCAAAGACATTAATGGATGTAGGTGGCAATACTGGTCGTTGGGCAATGCAATGCGTGACGCATGACAAGAATGTAGAAGTTACGATAGTTGATTTGCCACAACAACTTGAAATGATGCGCGAAAATAGCTCTGGTAAGGAAGGTACGGAGAGAATACACGCATTTGCTACAAACCTTCTTGATGAGAAGAACGGTTTGCCAGATAGTTCACATTGGGACGTTATCTGGATGAGCCAGTTCCTTGACTGTTTCAGTGAGAAAGAGATACTTAGTATATTGAAGCGTGCGGTGAAGGTGATGGATGATGACAGTACTATGTATATAATGGAAACTTTATGGAATCGCCAAAAATATGAGCCTGCTGCATTCTGCCTTACGCAGATAAGTCTTTATTTCGCAGCAATGGCAAACGGAAACAGTAAGATGTATGGTTCTGACGAGCTTACGGAATTGGTGGATAAGGCAGGATTGAAAGTAGAAACGATACATGACAATCTAGGGCAGGGACACAGTATACTGTGCTGTCGTAAGAAATGAGAATATAATAAAAACAAACAATATATTTTTTATGGAAAGAAACGAAATTGAAGAGAAAGTTAGAGAGTTCCTTATTGATGACCTTGAGGTTGAAGAAGAAAAAATCGCTCCTGAGGCATTACTTAAAGACGACTTAGGTATTGACAGTCTTGACTTCGTGGATATAGTTGTGATAGTAGAGAAGAAGTTCGGTTTTAAAATCAAGCCAGAAGAAATGGCTGGTGTAAAGACCTTGAATGATTTCTGTGACTATATACAGTCAAAGGTTGGTTAGAAAATATGAGTGCAGAAAAGGAATGGAAGGGTAGGACATTTGGTGCTAAATGGATGCACCTAAGTCTGATATGGATGATGCGCAATCTTCCATATAGTGGGGTATACCTATTTGTCTGCATCTTCGTGATTCCTTTCTGTATGTTGTTTTCACATAAGGGATATATCGCCATATATCATTTCTTCGTAAGGCGCAGAAACGAGAATATGGCGCTTGCCTTTTGGCATACTTATATTAATCACTGCATGTTTGCGGGAATAATCCTTGATCGCTTCTATACATATTCAGGAGGTAAGCTGAATATTGAAGTTGAGGATTGGGATTTGTATCATAATCTTGCAGACGCAAAAGATGGTTTTGTGATACTCAGTGCGCACATAGGAAACTATGAGGTGGCTGGTTATACTTTGGAAGCTGAGTCAAAACGTTTCAATGCACTAGTCTACGCAGGAGAAGCTGAAACTGTGATGGAGAACAGGCGTAAGATGTTTGAAAACAAAAACCGCCACATGATAGTTATAAAAAAGGACATGAGCCATCTATTTGAGATGAGTAATGCTCTTGCAAACGGTGAGATACTCAGTTTGCCTGCCGATAGAATATTTGGCAGTAATCGCCATTACAATATAGATTTCATGGGATGCAAAGCAATGTTCCCTGTAGGTCCGTTTGCCATTGCTGCACAACGTGAAGTTGCCGTACTGGCGATAAATGTCATGAAGACTGGTATTAAAAAATACCGCATACACATAAAGCAGTTGCAACAGACGGAAGGTAATATAAAGGAACGTGCGGAAAATCTAGCATGCCAATATGCTAATAATCTGGAGAATGTAGTGAATGAATGTCCAACACAATGGTTTAATTATTTTGAATTCTGGAATTGATGGAACTGGAAAAAATAGACATACACGAACTGTTACCGCAGCAGGAACCTTTTGTAATGGTAGACACTCTGACTTTCTTTGATGAAAAAGAAACATCAACAACGTTTACCATTAGGGAAGATAATATATTTGTTGAAGATGGTTTCCTGAATGAATGTGCCATTGCAGAGAACATTGCTCAGACATGCGCTGCACGTCTAGGGTATATAAATAAGTATATCTTGAAACGTGGAATACAGATAGGTTTCATTGGTGGAATTAAGAATATGGTATTTGCCGAGAGTCCCAAAGTCGGTGATGTTCTTCATACAACGATATGCGTTACAGAACAGGTGATGGAAATAACACTCGTCAATGCCAGTGTGAAATGCGGTGACAGAATCATTGCTACTGCAGAAATGAAAATTGCAATGGCAGAAGATGTAAAATTACAATAATGGAATTAAAGGCATCTAAAGAATTTGAAATAAGATTCAGTGAAGTTGATTCCATGCAGTTTGTATGGCATGGTTCATATCCTTTGTATCTAGAAGATGCACGTGAGGAGTTCGGGCGTAAATACAGTCTGGAATATATGACGATATATGGCAATGGATGTTTTGCTCCTTTGGTAGATATGAATATTCATTACCGTAAGCCTATCAGATATGGAATGAAACCTAGAATAGACATCATATACCGTCCTACAGAGGCTGCAAAAATAGTGTTTGATTATGAGATACACGATACTGAAACAGATGAACTCCTTGTTACAGGACATACCGTACAGGTGTTTCTTGACAAGGAATACAACTTGATGTGGGAAAATCCGTTATTCTATGCTGAATGGAAAAAGAAATGGCTAAGTAAATGATAAGGAAAATCGCTGATAACATAACTTCACCGTTAGGGTTGACAACCGCAGACAACTATAAGGCTGTTTGCGAAGGTAAATCATGCCTTAAAAGATATGAAGGTAAATGGGAACTTCCCGAACCTTTTGTGGCTTCACTTTTTCAAGATGGTCAGATTGAAGATATGTTTATCTCTGAAATTAACAGTGATGATGCTTATACTCGATTTGAAAAAATGGTGTTGCTTTCTGCAACCAAGGCAATTGAAGACAGTGGTATTGACGCTTCTTCAGATAAAACGATATTTGTATTATCAACAACAAAGGGAAACGTGTCACTTCTTGAAAAAAATGTATGCGGAGTTGACGATAATCGTGTATTGCTTGGAGTTATGGCTAATGTGATCTCATGTCATTTTGGTAATTCTAATATGCCGATAGTAGTGTCAAATGCCTGTATATCTGGTGTTTGTGCGCAGATTGTAGCAAAGCGATGTCTGGAAAGTAGCAAATATGATAACGCCGTTGTTATAGGCGCAGACGAACAGAGCCCGTTTATAGTTAGTGGATTCATGTCATTCAGGGCACTTTCGCCAGAAGTTTGTCGTCCATTCAGCAAGAATAGAAACGGCTTAAATCTTGGTGAGGCTGCCGCAACGATAATATATCAACGCTGTGATAATGTGATTGACGGTTGGCAAGCTGTGAAAGGAGCTATAAGAAACGACGCCAATCATATATCAGGTCCGTCAAGGACAGGCGAAGGAAGTTATCGTGCATTAAAATATGTGATGACGGATGAGGTTGTGCCTGCTGATATAGCTGTTGTCAACGTGCATGGTACGGCAACAGTCTATAATGATGATATGGAAAGTATCGCATTATCACGTGCTGGACTTTCTGACACTCCTATAAACGGATACAAAGGTTATTATGGTCATACAATGGGAGCAGCTGGAATTCTTGAAAGTATACTTTCAATGAAGGCTCTTGATAACGGACTTATATTGCCTACAAGAGGTTTTGATGAAATAGGAGTAACGCATCCTGTAAATATAAGTAATAAATATCGCCATACAGATAAGAAGAAATTTATCAAACTGCTTTCTGGATTTGGAGGATGTAATGTCGCGATGCTGTTTAGTAAAGGATAAATATGAAAAAAGCTGTTCATAAAATAATAATAACTACAACAGAAGTCGTGGTAGACGATAAACTGCTTGATGTTACATGTTCGGGTAGTGGTATCCTTGCAGAATTGTATCGTAAGTATGTGAATGACTATCCTAAATACTTCAAGATGGACATTCTTTGCAAGTTGGGATTCATAACTACTGAATTACTGTTGCGTGCTGAAGGCAATGCAAGGTTTGTGCCTTGTGAGGACCGAGCAGTGGTATTGTTCAACAGAAGTTCGTCATTGCATGCCGATACATCGTTTGAAAGCACTATCCGCAATCGCAAAAGTTTCTATCCCAGTCCGGCTGTGTTTGTATATACTCTTCCTAATATCGTTACTGGTGAGATTGCAATTAGAAATAAATACTATGGTGAGACAAATTTCATCGTGACAGAAAGCCGTGATGAAAGTGTTGTTGAAAATATAATCGACGGAGTGCTTACAGACGATATGACAACAAGTGTTATCACTGGTTGGCTTGAAGCAGAAAGTGAAGAAAAATTTAATGCAGAAATCTACATAATAGAAAAATAATATGGAATTGAAAGAAGAACTGAAAGGTAAGATGATAGAGGCTCTGAATCTTGAAGATATAGTAATAACAGACCTTGAAGACGATGCTCCTTTGTTTGGTGAGGAAGGTCTTGGACTTGATTCTATTGATGCGCTTGAACTTATCGTGTTGTTAGAAAAGAACTATGGAATAAAAATTAGTGACCCTAAAGAAGGGAAAAACATATTCAAGTCAGTGAATGTAATGGCTGATTACGTGGAGAAGAACAGAAAGAAATAATGAATAAAAGGATATTGATAACTGGTATGGGTGTTGTTTCGGCAATAGGTAATGATGTCGCCGGGAATTATGATTCGCTGAGAAAAGGCAAGTCAGGCATATGCCGTGTACAATATCTTGATACAGAACATACCGAGTTTCCTGTTGGTGAGGTTAAACTTAGTAATGAGGAATTGTGCTTGGCACTAAATATTCCATATACTGATATGGAGAGTCGTACAGACTTGCTCGGTATGCTTGCCGTTCGTGAAGCTTTGCAATCTGCCGGATTGAATGATACTGAGCATTTGGCGTTAATATCAGGTACAACCGTTGGAGGAATGGATAGAACGGAAAAGTTTTATCCCGATAATCTTAATGCAACTATACTTGACAATCATGACTGCGGATCTGGTACAAATCGTATAGCTGATTATTTCGGCAACTTTGACTTTGCTACAACTATATCAACCGCCTGTTCTTCTGCTTTGAATGCTATAATAGTAGGTGCTGAAATGATTGAGGCTGGTCTGAAAGATATTGTAGTTGTAGGAGGGACTGAGAGTCTGAGCCGTTTTCATCTTAATGGTTTCAAATCGTTGATGATTTTGGATCAGAATATCTGCCGTCCTTTCGATGCAGATAGGGCAGGACTAAACCTTGGTGAAGGTGCAGGTTATATAGTTATTGAATCCGAAGATAGCGCAAAGAGACGCAAAACTGATGTGTTGGCAGAACTTAAAGGAACAGGCAATGCATGTGATGCCTTTCACCAGACTGCATCATCCGAAAACGGAGAAGGTGCTTTCCTTGCTATGTCAAAGGCTATTGCCGAGGCTGGCATTAAGGCAGCCGAAATACAATATGTCAACGCTCATGGCACAGGTACTCCAAATAATGATGCATGTGAGAGCAGTGCGCTTATGCGAGTGTTTGGAAATAAAATGCCAACAGTATCATCCACGAAGATGTATACTGGTCATACAACGAGTGCTTCTGGAAGTATAGAGGCAGTGTATTCCATTCTTTCTTTACTGCATCAGTTTGTTCCTATAAATATAGGATGGACAAAAGCTGACGATAGTTGCGTGACACCATATATGAATGGTGATTGTGGAAAGATAGACAATGTGATGTGTAATTCTTTTGGATTCGGAGGAAACGATTCATCTATAATACTTTCACGATATGGAGAATAATGTGTATGTAATAGCAGAAGTGGATAATGTTTCAGAAACAGAATATCTGGAATATCTTAATCCTATAAAGACGCGTAGATACGGCAGATTTCTTAAACGTGGACTGGTTACGGCAATGAAAGCCATAAAGATAAGTGGGATTGGGAAGCCTGATGCTATAATAAACGGTACTACTTTGGGATGTATTGAAAATTCAGAGAAACTGCTTACTGCATTATCTGTTGAAGGAGAATCAGCAAGTATGCCTACAAACTTCATGCAGTCTACTCATAACACGATAGCATCGCTGATTGGATTGTATACTCATAATCATGGATATAACTGTACGTATTCGCATAAAAACATTTCCTTTGAGAGTGGAATGCTTGATGCCTACATGCAGATAAAACTTGGAAAGATAAAGACTGCTTTGGTCTGTGCCAACGACGAGATAACTCCAGACCTTCATTCTAAGGCTGATAAGGCAGGATCGAAGTCAGATGTTAAGGACAGGTCTATAGCTGTGGTGCTTTCTTCAGATAAAACAGGCAAAGCCTGTAAGATGATAAAGGATATAATGATTAGTCACGACAGTGTAAATGGTGATACAGCAGAAATAATATACTCAAAGATATGAGACTTATAATATTATCTATATTGCAAAGCGTGTTGTTGTGTGGAGGACAGGTGTTTCTTAAGTTTGCCCTTCGTAAGATGGGCGACTTCCAAATGTCACTGTCTTTCATATTCGGTCAACTCGCCAATATGTATTGGTTGGGTTGTGGTGTGTGCTATGGTATAGCAACATTGCTGTGGATGTATATCATAAAGAACTTTCCTTTTTCAATGGCATATCCTATGATATCGCTAAGTTACATACTCGGAATGTTCGCTGCAGTGATTTTCTTCCACGAGTCTGTCCCTTTTACACGTTGGGCAGGAGTATTACTTATTATGGCAGGCTGTGTGCTTGTGGCAAAATAAAGAGAATAAAAAATCAAGAATATGAAAAAGTTACTGTTTTTTATAGTGTTGCTGTATTCAGCATTAAGCGTTTCAGCACAAAAAATGCAGAAGGTGAATGGTGCTCAACAGGCAAAGATGATAAGCGTTATAAATACCACAGCTGCCAGCATAAAGACAATACAAAGTAGTTTTTCGCAGGTTAAGTCTGTATCTTTCCTTAACGAGAATGTTAAGTCGTATGGTAGGATGTATTATAGCAATCAAGGTAAGTTACGTTGGGAGTATACTTCACCTTACAGATATACGTTTGCTATCAATGGTGGAAAGGTTTACATCAAGTCGGGAGCCAAAAGTCAAGTTATTGATATAAGGACTAGCCGACTATTCAATAGCATAGCGCAGATAATGATTAACAGTATTACAGGGAAGAGCCTTAAAGCAAATGGCGACTTTAATACGCAGATGTATGTTGATGGTAATGAATGGATAGCCGTACTTACTCCTAAAAAAGCACAGATGAAGAAGATGTTTCGCACTGTGCAACTTCATTTCAATAGTCGTCACAGTATGGTGTCACAGGTTGTGATGACCGAGACTTCTGGTGATTCAACAGTAATAACCCTTTCAGGCGTAAAAACAAATGAAAACATCCCCGACCAAATATTTTTTGTTAAGTAGTCTGCTGCTGTTTTGTGTTACATTGCATGCTCAGAAGCATTATATTGTTGGATGCGCAGACAGTACAGCTAGACAGGAGTATAAGATGAACATTGGTGTTAAAGATGCTGATGTTAGTGGAATACTCGTGATGAAATCCGATTCTGATGGAGGAATCAAATGTGCATTGATGAATGAGTTTGGTATCAGTGCATTGAATTTCAGTGTTAGTTCAGACAGGCGTAAAGTTGAATTGGTAAGTGTTATCTCCTTCTTGGACAAATGGTATATACGGAAAGTCTTGAAGTCTGACCTTGAATACCTTTTCTCAGCTACAGAAGATGATTTGGAAAAGGAAAACCATAGTAAGGTGATAAGGCGTGATGATACAAGTGTGATACTTGAAAATAAGAAATACAACATAACATACACTTTGGAAGAGTTAAAAGACAAGGATTATGAAGTTGCTCAATGATATGTATACCATAAAGGCATGGAGCGATGACGGTAGGAAGGCTTGCATAGAGTTTAATGCCGATCATATAATATATCATGCCCATTTCCCTGGAAATCCAATAACTCCTGGGGTCTGTATAATAAAGATTATCAGCGAGATATCCGAACATATTATGAATAAGTCTCTAAGTCTTTACATGGTAAAGAACTTGAAGTTTGTCAGTCCTATATCTCCCATAGAAAGTCCTTGTGTCAGTGTCTGCATAGACAGAATGGAAAAAGACGGCGAAATGCTGAAGATAAAAGGAATGATAACAGATGAAAACAAAATATACACAAAGTTCTCAATAATATATAATTGCCTGTGATGAACGATACAGCTGAGTTTATGAACAGTGAGAAGATATGCGTTATAGTTCCTACATACAATAATTCAGGAACTATAGCCGATGTGTTGTCGCGCATATACAGAATAACTCAGAATATCATTGTTGTCAATGATGGTAGTGATGATGACACGCATCGCATATTGCAGGATATCGGTTTTCCATTAACGGTAGTTGAATATAAACATAATCGTGGAAAGGGATATGCTCTTAAATGCGGATTCAGAAAAGCATTGAGTATGGGCTTCAATAATGCCGTTACAATAGATTCCGATGGACAGCATTTCCCCGAAGATATGCCTATTCTTATAAATGCTTATCGTGAACATCCTGGAGCTTTGATAATAGGTGTGAGAAATCTATGTGAAGACAATATGCCTAGTGGCAATACGTTTGCAAATAAGTTTTCTAATTTCTGGTTTTGTGTACAGACTTTGGTGAAATTGGACGATACACAAAGCGGTTACCGTCTTTATCCAATTAGTCGCATTAATGCCTCGTGGATATTCACGTCACGATATGAAGCTGAATTGGAGTTGTTAGTATTTTCAGCTTGGCATGACATAGATATACGTCAGGTTGATGTACGTGTTTATTACCCTTCACCTGAAGAACGTGTGACGCATTTCCGCCCTGGATATGATTTCTTCAGGATAAGCATCCTAAACACCTTGCTGTGTATGGGAGCGCTGTTTTATTATTTACCCAAACTTATATATAAGTCGTTAAAATGTTGAAGATATACGATATATTGTCAAAGAATAAAGTTATAGCATCACTTATACTGTTTATATTCTGCGTAGTTGCAATTATTCTTGCAACGGGCATCCATTATGAAGAGGACATCGCGAAGTTTCTTCCGCATAATGCGCAGAACGAGAAGTATCAGGATGTTTATCAGCGTATTGCTTTGCAAAACAGAATTGCCGTGATGTTCACAGCAAAGAATTCTTCACGCACTGTTGATGCCGATAGTCTTGAAAATGCTATGGAAATGGTTGGTAGAGAAATTTCCGGCAGTAAGTTGATTGATGATTTACAGGTGAGCATTAACGAGACAAAGGTGTTTGATATAATTCAGTTTGTTGGACAGAATTATCCCTATTTCCTTACAGAATCAGACTATTGTCGTATCGACTCGCTTCTTAGCGATGACAATTACGTGAAAACCCAACTTGAGGAAAATAAGAAACTCCTTATGCTGCCTGCTGCCGGAATGGCTATGCAGAATATGAAATACGATCCTGTTCATCTATTTTCTCCTGTTATGAAGAGAATGCAGAACTTCCAACTTAACAGCAAATTTCAGATAATAGACGGTTATCTGTTCTCTGAAGATGGAAGTATGTCTATAATAACGATGAACAGTAAATATGGCTCCAGCGAAACCCATGAGAACGGCGAGATCGCAGAAATGCTTGACAGTGCCATTGCTAAGACTCAGAAACAATATCCTAATATTCATATCAGTGCTATTGGTGCGCCCTTGATAGCCGTCAGCAATGCCAATCAGATTAAGTCTGATTCATTAATTGCCGTGTCTATTGCTTCCGTTTTGATACTGCTGATATTGTGGTGGCATTATCGTAAAATCAGTGACATTCTTTGGATAGGTATATCATTAGCCTTCGGTTGGTTGTTTGCTATAGCTGGAATGGCCGTCTTCAATGATGAAGTGTCGATAATAGTACTTGGTATCGGTTCTGTGATAATTGGTATTGCCGTTAATTATCCGTTACATTTCCTTGATCATATACGTGAAGTCCATGACCGAAGGGCTGCGTTGAAGGAGATGATACCGCCTTTGTTGATAGGTAACATCACTACTGTTGCAGCTTTCCTGTGTCTTGTATGGCTTGACGCTCAGGCAATGAGAGACCTTGGTATATTCGGTTCACTCATGCTTGTTGGTACAATATTATTTGTGCTTGTATTTCTTCCGTTATATGCCCGACAGTGCAAGCAAAATACTAACAATGATACGGGTAGTTTTGTAGGGAGACTGATAGAATGGGTTGAAAACTTTATAAGTACAGGTGCTACACGCAGATATGTACTTCCGTCTGTTGTCATTATAACTTTGATACTTGGATATTTTTCCCTTCGCACGTCTTTTGACAGCGACCTAACTCATATCAATTATATGACTGCTGACCAGAAGCGAGATATGAAAATGCTTTCTGGTATGCAGTCAGAGGCTCCTTTGTATGCAGTTGCCGAAGGCAGAACTCTTGATGAGGCTCTTAATGCTAATGAACATATTGATAAAGTTGTTCAGGGTTCAGGTTGCAAAATCAGTGGAATTGGTAATTTTGCTCCAACAGAGATGATGCAACGTGAGGCTTTGGTAAGATGGAATAACTACTGGAAACATCGAAAGGGAAAGTCTCTTGTTGCGAAGATAAAGAAAGAGGCTGCTTCCCAGGGATATTCATCTGATGCGTTCAAGCCTTTCTATGATATGATAAACGATGAGCACAATGTTAAGGGTATTACATATTTCAACCCTATAATAAAGTTGCTCGATGGTACTTTTATATTACAAGATAAAGGCAATTGCAAGATAGTTAACTACCTAACTTCTGTAAAAGATTCATCTAAAATAAGACAAAAGATAAATTCAGCTAATTGTTATGTCTTTTCTTCAAAAGACATTGGTAATCAATTGGTAATACTTTTAAACCAATCATTCAACTATATAGGATTAGTCTGCGGTTTTGTGGTATTCTTCTTTCTATGGCTTTCTTTTGGAAAGATAGAACTCTCGTTGATGTCGTTTCTCCCGCTAGCAGTCAGTTGGGTATGGATATTGGGAATTATGAATATTTTCGGTGTTCAGTTTAACATCGTCAACATCATTCTTGCAACGTTCATATTCGGTCAGGGTGACGATTATACGATATTCATCACAGAGGGACTGATGTATGAATATGCTACAGGCAAGAAACGACTTGCTTCCTACAAGCGTAGTGTAGCGATTTCTGCTATTATCATGTTTATTGGTATTGGCAGTCTTGTCATAGCTCATCATCCAGCTTTGCGCTCTTTGGCTACCGTTACCATAATTGGCATGTTCACGGTTGTTATAATGGCATATTATCTTCCTCCTCTGGTGTTCCGTTTGCTTACAGTCAAGAATTCTAAGATACGTAAAGTTCCGCTTACTTTAAGGCGTTTTGCCTATTCTTTGGGCTCAATGCTTTTCTTCCTTGTAATTATGTATTTCTTTCTGCTTCCGTTTACGTGGTTTTATTTCCATATAGGTAAGAATACAGAGAAGAAAAAACTGCGCTATCATAAGCTGTTGTTTAAGATGGCTAAGTTTATTATAAATCAGATTCCTGGAGTGAAGTTCAGACTAGATAACCTTTTTGGGGAGAAGTTTGATAAACCGGCTGTGATAATAAGCAACCATTTAAGTCATCTCGACACGCTATGCCTTATGACGTTATGTCCTAAAGTGATATTCCTTACCAATAACTGGGCATGGAATAATCATTTCTACGGTTCTGTGATACATCATGCTGAGTTCTTGCCTGCATCTGATGGACTAGATGCACATATTGATGAATTGAGGTCTCTTTATGGTCGTGGATATTCTATATGTATATTCCCTGAAGGTACAAGGTCTCTAGACCATAAGGTGCATCGTTTCCATAAGGGAGCGTTCTATCTAGCTGAACTTCTTCATGCTGATATAGTTCCTGTCGTTATGCACGGGCAAGACCATGTGCTTCCCAAGACAGATTTCATGCTGAGGGAAGGAACAATGAGTGTCAGAATATTGCAACGAATATCTTATGATGATACTTCTATGGGAAGTGGATATCGTGAATTGACTCATAATATTCATAAACTCTATGTTTATGAATATACAAAAATGTGCGCCGAAAAAGAGGACGCTGCATATTATGCCAATTTTGTTAAATCTCAGTATAGATACAAGGGTGTTGAAATAGAGCGCAGATGTAAAAGAAACATCAAGTCAAACGACAATTATTCATCTGTCGTTGATGCAGATAATGAGAAAAGTGTTATTGAACGAACATTTTATAATGGCGGATTATGCGAACTTCCTTATCTCTATGCGCTTGTACACCCACAAACTTCTGTAAATGCTTATGTTGATAGTGAGGATGACTATGCAGTTATAAAAAATATGGCATACTTACCACATAACCTGAATATATATTATAAGGACAGATGACAAAAAGATGTGTTATTATAGGAAGCGGATTAGGCGGTCTGTCCAGTGGCGTAATACTCGCCAAAAATGGATATGATGTGACTGTTCTGGAAAAGCATTTTCAGATAGGTGGCTGCTTGCAATGTTTCTGTCGTGATGGTGTTAAGTTTGAAACAGGAATGCATTTCATAGGAAGTGCAGACAAAGGTCAGACTATGGATATGATGTTTAAGTATCTTGAAGTTGACAGTGATGTGGCGTTGAGCAGACTTGATGAAACAGGATATGATATCGTCTCTTTGGCAGGAAAGAAATACCGCTTTGCCAATGAACGCAACAACTTCATAAGTCAGATGCTAGCGTATTTTCCTGATTCTGAAAATGATCTTAATGAATATTGTAATATCATAGATAAGGTTTCGGCTGCGTCTTCATTGCATAGTCTTCAACACACTAAGACTGATGATGCGATAAACAATGAGTATCTTCTTCGTAGTATAGACGATGTACTTAACGAGGTTATTCATAATGACGAACTGCGTAATGTCCTTGTTGGGAATTTACCTCTTTATGCAGCAGAGAAAGGTAGAACTTCTTTCTCAACTCATGCATTTGTTGCCGATTTCTACAATAAGAGTGCTTATCGAATAGTTGGAGGAAGTGACCTTATTGCTAAGTCGCTTGCTCATACAATAGAAAGATATGGCGGAAAGGTTCTCACTCGTAAGAATGTCGTAAAAATAGAGTGTGATGACACTCATGCCGTTGCTGTTGTTACTGATGACTCAACGCGATATGATGCCGATGTGTTTATTTCTGATCTTCATCCTGCTCGTACAATAGAACTTACTGATTCTCCATTGCTAAGAAATGCGTATAGAAAAAGAGTAAAGGCTTTACCTAATACAGTTGGCTGCTTTACTGTTTATATTAAGTTCAAGGACAAGACCCAACATTATATGAATAGTAATTTCTATGGTTATGCTGGGGATTCTCCTTGGAACTGTGAAAAATATACTGATGCCGATTGGCCAAAGGGATATCTCTATATGCACTTTTGTGATAATGCCAGTCATGAATATGCTAATAGTGGTCTTATAATATCATATATGCAGTATGATGATGTCGTTAAGTGGGAGGGTACTTCTGTTGAACATCGTAGTGCTGATTACGAGCAGTTCAAAAAGTTGAAAGCAGAAAAACTTTTAGAGAGTGTTGAACGAGACTTCCCATGTTTGCGTGATAACATTGAATCATACTACACTAGTACTCCGCTTACATATAGAGACTATACAGGAACTGAGAATGGAGGAATGTATGGCATAGCTAGAGACGTTACTCTCGGTCCAGCTTCAAGAGTTCATCATCGCACAAAGATACCCAATCTGTTGCTTACTGGACAGAATGTAAATAGTCATGGTATATTGGGAGTTCTTGTCGGCACAATTGTTACTTGTGGTGAGTTGATTAGTTCAGAAGAGATAATAAGGCAAATGACGGAATCTATAAAATAAAATGAAAAACGATAATATCAAAAATACAGTAACCGTTATCGGTGGTGGACTAGGCGGTTTGTTTGTTGCAGCTTTTCTTAGTAAGGAAGGCTATCGTGTTACGGTGTTGGAGAAAAATAAGATTATAGGTGGTGGATTGCAAACCTTTTATCGCCATGGAATAAGCTTTGAGACTGGTATGCATCTGCTTGGCGGAATGCGTGAAGGTGGAGCCTTGAATAAGATTTGTCGCTATCTTGGTATTTACGACAAAATTGACATTTGTGATACTGATCATGACTGTATGGACCAGATAACTTATTTCTCTGACGGCAAGACTTATCGTGTGCCTGAAGGACGTGAGGCTTTTGCTGAATATTTCGCTACTGAGTTTCCTTCAGAGCGAGACAATATATATGCTTATGTTGATGCCATTTATAAAATGGTTGATGAGATAGATTTCTTTTATCTTCGTCCAGATAATGAACATGTTTATACCCATTCCGAAGAGTTTATGTTGCCGGCAGATAATTTTGTTGCTCGTTATATCAAAGATCCTAAACTTAGAGACTTGTTGTGCTATATGAATCCAATGTTTGGTGGTGTCAAGGGTAAGACCCCAACTTATATTCATGCGCTTATCAACGTACTATATATAGATGGACCTAGTAGATTCGCTGTTAATAGTCAGCAAATGGCCGATGCTCTTGCTGAAATCATCTGTGAGAATGGTGGCGCTGTTATAGGAGGTGACAAAGTCGTTGGTATTGATATTGCTGACAAGATGATAACAGCCCTGCATACTCAACATGGCAATATGTATTCCTCTGATTATTATATCTCTGCCATACATCCGCTTGAGATGTTGAAGATGACAGACAGTAAGGCATTTTCTAAAGCTTTCAGAGACAGAATTGCCGAAGCTCCAAATAGTTATTCTTCTTTCTGTGCCTATTTCATCTTCAAGCCAGATAGTTTTCCTTTTATAAACCATACGTGCTATTGTCAGAATGATTATGGTAAAGTGTGGAACTATTCTGAATATGATGCTGAAGACTGGCCTCGTGGATTCATGTATATGACACCATTTGAAAAAGAGCAGGGCAAGTATGCTGTTAAAATGGTTGTCAATGCCATTATGCCGTATAGTGTGGTGGAACAATGGAGTGATACTTCTACGGGTAACAGAGGTAGAGAATATGAGGAATGGAAACAACAGCATATTAATAAAATACTTGATAGAATGGAAATTCTCTATCCTGGATTTGTCGATAAGGTGGAATATATGTTCGGCTCGTCTCCGCTCACGATAAGGGATTACTATGATGAACCTGAAGGTGCCTTGTATGGAATGTCCAAGGACTGCAATAACATTGCTCAGTCTCAGGTGTCAGTATATACAAAGGTCAGAAATCTTTTTCTGACAGGTCAGAATATAAATCTTCATGGATTCTGTGGTGTACCGCTTACTGCAGTTTATACTGCTGAGGCTATCGTTGGGCATAATGTTATTTTGAATAAAATCAACGAATATAATGCACGTGTTTAAAATTATATTCTTACTTTTGCTTATTGCATGTCCTTTGAAGGCGCAGCATAGGGTGGATGGTTTCAGTAGTCTCGTTGAATATCTCCCTGTTTGCAAAACTTCAACTGCTGTTGTAGTGTGTCCCGGTGGAAGCTATTGTTGGCTTAGCAAGAAGTATGAGGGAAGTGAAGTTGCCAAATGGCTTAATGCCAATGGTATTGCTGCCTACGTACTTTATTATCCAACAGCTGGTTGGGCGGGCTTTGCATGGCACAGTAGGTTGATTTTTCGTGGACATCAGTACCCGGATCAGATTGAAGCTATTGAAAAGGCTATGAAAATAGTGAGAAGTAAGGGATATGATAAGGTTGGAATGATGGGCTTCTCGGCAGGAGGACATCTTGTGATATGTGCTGCCGAATATTTGCAACAGTGTTATAAGCCTGATTTTGTAGCATCTTTATATCCTGTAGTAACTTTTTCACGTGACAATATTGTTCATCGCAGAAGTCGAAGAGGATTGCTTGGTGAGCGTAGATGGCGCAATAAGTCTATATGCGACTCGCTATCTGTGGAGAAACATGCTAACTTGATACAGTGTCCTTTGTTTATCGCCAATTGCAAGGATGATCCGATCGTGGATTATCGCAACTCTGAACTTATGGACAGTGCTCTTAATGCCAATCATAAACCGCATCTTTATATACAGTATAAAACTGGTGGTCATGGATTTGGAACTACCGCCTCGAAGACTAGTGCTGAGGCCATTAAGTGGAAAGAACGTTTCCTTGATTGGATTAAGGAAATCGACAAAATAATAAAGTAGAAAATGAAAGATATTGAATTTGAGTCAATAGATACTATAAAAGCTTTTCAAGATGAAAAACTGCGTAAGGCTGTTCTTTATTTAAAGGAACACTCACCATATTATCAGCGATTGTTTGAAAAGTGCCATATAAATATCAATAATATACGGCAAATTGAAGACTTGGTAAACATTCCGTTTACGGATAAGAAAGATCTGCAAATTTTCAATGAAGACTTCCTTTGTGTGCCTAAAGAGAAGGTCATTGACTATATCACTACAAGTGGAACATTAGGTGAACCTGTTACTTTTGGTTGTACTGAGATTGATTTGCAGCGTTTGGCCTATAATGAGAAGAAAAGCTTTTCATGTGCTGGTCTGCATCCTGGAAACATCTTGCAGTTGATGACCACAATAGATAAGCGTTTCATGGCAGGATTGGCTTATTTCCTTGGAATAAGAGAACTTGGAGCTTCTATAATCAGGGTTGGTAATGGTATTCCTGAATTGCAATGGGACACCATAATGAGAATAAAGCCAGACAGCATAATGTGTGTGCCTTCATTTATTCCACACCTTATCCAGTATGCAGAGGAACATGATATAGATTATAAGAATTCAAGCATCAAGAAGATTATCGGTATCGGTGAAGGCTTGCGCAATCAGAATTTCTCACTCAATCTTCTTGGTCAGCAGATAAAGAGTAAATGGGATGTGCAGCTCTTTGCCACATATTCAAGCACAGAGATGGGCTCAACGTTCAGTGAGTGTGAGTATGGTTGTGGTGGACATGTGCATCCTGAACTTATCATCGTGGAGATTATCGGTGAGGACAACATGCCTGTTGTCGATGGTGATATTGGAGAGGTTGTCATAACAACTCTTGGAGTTGAGGGTATGCCGCTTCTTAGATTCCGCACTGGTGATATGTGTGCTAAGATAGTAGAGCCTTGCAGATGTGGCAGAAACAGTTACCGACTAACTCCTTTGGTTGGAAGAAAAAATAATATGATCAAACTGAAGGGGACAACACTCTATCCGCCTGCTATAAATGATATTCTTGATAATACAGACTATGTGCAGAATTATGTCATGTATGTGCAGGATTCAGAAGCAGGAACTGATGATGTCGTGGTAAAGGTTGGACTTAAAGCTGATGCTTTGGCAAGACGTAAGGCGTTTGTTGAGAATTCAGGAGCAATAGTAGAAGACCTTAAAAATAGGTTCCGTGCTCATCTGCGTGTATCTCCTAAGGTTGAAATACATTCTGTTGCTGAAATTCAGGCGATAAACTTTCCACCAAAGACACGAAAACCAGTTAAGTTTATCGACTTGAGAAAGAAATAGAAATACATCAAATATATTATATCTAATGATTACATCCGAATTTGACGATATCCGTCCATATTATGACAAGGAGATATCTTCTGCCATGAGTCGCATTGCCACAAGTGATGTGTTCCCTGTATTGGCTTCATGGATATTTCCTGGCAGGGATTTGGAAGATGTGCGCAGAATGGTGCTTTCATTCAAAACAATTAGGGAGTTTCAGTTTGGTGTCATGATACCTGTTAACAGGCAGATTATAGAGCGTTCAATTACCGAACTTACATTCCGTGGATTTGACAAGCTGAATCCTGACACGCAGTATCTTTTTGTGAGTAATCATAGGGATATAATGCTTGATGCCTCTTTGTTGCAGTATCTGTTTGCGCAGAGAGGACGTGACACCACAGAAATTACGTTTGGTGCAAACCTCATGACAAAGGGATTCATCACTGATATTGGTAAAAGTAATAAAATGTTTAGGGTTGAACGTGGCGGTAAACTTAAGGATTTTTATATGTCGTCACGACATCTTAGCGATTATATACGTTATACGGTAACTGATAAAAAACAAAGCGTTTGGATTGCGCAGCGTAATGGTAGAACAAAGGACGGCGATGACCACACCGATCAGGGTATTATAAAGATGTTTTGTATGAGCCGTCCTGAAGATAAGATAAAGGCTTTGGGTGAGCTCCACATTATTCCTGTCAGCATTAGCTATGAATGGGAGAGTTGTGATGTTATGAAGGCTATTGAATTGTATGAGAGTCGATTTGAGAAATATATCAAGAAACCTGGTGAGGACTTAACGAGTGTGCTTACTGGTATCATTCAGAATAAGGGGCGTGTGAACTTCACTCTTGGCGATGAAGTTACTGAAGATGATTTGAAGCAGTATGACAGTTGCACAAACAATGAGTATCATCGTTTGGTAGCCAATCTACTGGATGAAAGAATCAATAGTGCATATAAACTTTATCCAAATAATTATCTGGCTCATGATATCCGTCATGGTCAGACTCGTTTCACAACATATTACACCCCTTCCGATAAGATGAAGTTCATGAAATATATGGAGTGGCTAAATGATTATGATGTTGACGATCCTGATATTTTAAAGGATTTGTTTCTTGGAATATATGCTAATCCTGTAAGTAATAAAATCAAGATGGGGAAAATATAGCATTATGTATCTTGCTAATATTTATTCTTGTTGCCGCAGACTTTACCACTAGAAGTATATGTCTGCATCAGAATCTTGGTTCTTATTCTTTGTCTTTGGCAATTCTTTTAGTTTGCCGTTTTTATCAAATAAGCCATAGGTCGTTCTGATTACACGGAATTCTGTGCGACGATTTAACTGATTGCAAATCTCCTGCTTGTCCTTGCTTAACGTCTTTATGTATTCAGCGGTAAGTCGGTCACCTTCTTTCAACCAATTATATTTCTCAGTGGTTTTCTTCTTTATTGTCTTTGGGTTCTCTTTTCCGTAGCCTACTGGAGTGAGACGGTCTGTGGCAATACCTTTACTGATTAGATATCTAACAACTGTTTCTGCACGTTTCTGTGATAAAGTCTTGTTGTATTCATCGCTTCCACGATAATCGCAGTTAGCCGATAATTCTATTGTTACATGTGGATTCTCATTTAATAAAGCAACTAGTTTGTTAAGTGCTGTAGCTGATTCAGGACGGAGAGAAGCTTTGTCAAGATCATAGAAGATGTTGTCTATAAGTACGGGGGCTGCTATTGATGCCAACGGGAACTGCAATGTATATTCTTTTGACTCCTTTACATTACCAACATTTATTTCCTCTTTGTGATTAAGAAATCCATCACATGTTGCAAGTATAACATAATCCACTCCTGGTGATACGGTCTGTGTGAAAGAACCGTCTCCCTTAACGCCTAGTTTCAGATTCGTTCCGTCGTTGCCAATCATATATATCTGAGATTTTGGCAGCTCGTATCCGTCAGTTTCGTAAACCCATCCCTTGACAGTCTGTATAATCTCAGGGTTTTCAAAACTGTAAATATGGTCGTATCCTCTTCCGTCATTGCGGTTGGAAGAGAAGAAACCACGATTATGCGGACCTTCAAAAGTAATACCGAAATCATCGTCTGCACTGTTTAGTGGATATCCTGGATGTTCGATTTTGACCTTACCAGTATTCTTGTCGGTCTTTGCTATAAATATGTCAAGTCCTCCCATTCCGGGATGTCCGTCGCTGGAGAAATATAAGTCTCCGTTAGGACGGAATGAAGGAAACTCCTCGTTGCCAGGTGTGTTGATAGTTGAATCCAAGTTCTCAAACCCACCAAGTCCGGCAGATGTTATCCTTATTCTCCATATATCAAGTCCGCCTTTACCTCCAGGCATATCTGAAGTGAAATATAGCCAGTTTCCGTCTGGTGATATTGCGGGATGTGCAAAACTTGAAAGTGTATCTCTACTTATTGGTAGTTCTGTGGCTTTGCTCCATGATGCGTCGCTTCTTTGCGATGTTAGTATCTTTGCGTATCTTGGATATGAAGGGTCTGTGGTGCATTGCGTGAGATACATCGTCTTGCCGTCTGGAGAAAAGTCACATGCGCCCTCATCATATTCCGTGTTAAGCCCTCCTGCAATTGATTCCGGTTTATTCCATTTGCCCTTGTCATCTTTTTCAGACAAGAAGATGTCGCCGTTCTTAGCTCCAGTTATTCCACTTAGTTCATTTCCAAGTGCCGTGTTTCGTGTAGATGTGATATAGATTTGTGAATATCCGTCGCCTTGAAGCATTGGGCAGTATTCGCCTTTACTAGAATTAAACAGGTTCATTTTTTTTACTGTGTATCTGCTGCCTTGTTTTTTCCACAATGCAGCTTTCTGTGCAGAAATGAGTCCGTTTTTCACTAGTATATCATTTGGTAGTGAGTCTTTCAGTGATAGAAATATCTTTTCGGCATTCTTGTATTGTGCGTCTTTTAGCATCATGCGTGCCAACGTCAGTTTGTCGGCATTACTTGCATGATTATATCTTTCTGCATTCAGAAAAGCAGCTATAGCCCGCTTTGATAGGTTAATCTTTGCATAGCATCGTGCCATTTTAACAGCATACAGTCCCCTTTCATCACGGTTCTTAGCAGGAGTCTGCTGATATGCTTTCTTGAACATCGCTGCGGCATCATAATATTCGCCGATAGCCAGATGCTCCTCTGCCTTTTTCAGACTTCGTTCTGCACCGCATGAAGCGAATAGGCATAATGCTATAAATATATATATAAAGTATAATCTGCGCATGTAATAATAACGCAATTACTCTGTTTATATTATTATTCAAATGGTAAAACGAATTTACAGCCCTCTTTCCAGTTACTGCATCCATAAGCGTTCTTACCTTTTATTATGTGTCCCTTTCCGCATGCAGGACATATCTTTCCTATTAGTTCATCGCTTGGGATAAGTGCTGTGTTGCTTTTCTTTTCTTTATTGTCTTGCGTTGTATTGTCGTTATTTGCCTTCTTCTTAGGAGTAGTCTTTTTCTTCTTGACCGTCTTCTTCATGTCATCGTCAGACATAATGGTGACACGTCTGTTGCTGTTGTCGCATAATACATCGTTTACAATATCTGAAATCTGTTTTTTCAGTTCCTCGACAAATATAGCGGCATCATATTTCTTATGTTCTATATCTCTCAGTTTCTTTTCCCATATACCTGTAAGTTCGCTACTTGTTAGTAGCTTTTCATGAATCATGTCTATCAGTTCCACACCTGTGGGAGTAGCCAAAAGATTCTTTCGCTCACGACGTATATATTTTCTCTTGAACAATGTCTCTATAATTCCTGCACGACTAGAAGGTCTGCCGATTCCGTTTTCCTTTAATGCGGCACGCAGTTCCTCGTCGTCAACGAATTTTCCAGCAGTCTCCATGGCCCTTAGCAATGTAGCCTCTGTATAGTATTTTGGTGGTGTGGTCTGCTTTTCTGTAAGGGTAGGAGTGTGAGGTCCATTTTCACCTTTAGTGAATGTAGGTAGAGTACGCTCTTCGTCACTCTTCTTATCGTCATCGTCATTTGTATTCGTGTCCTTGCTATAAACAACTCTCCAACCAGGTTCAAGGATTTCCTTTCCTATAACCTTAAATTCAATCTTGTCAACTTCTCCAAGCACTGTTGTAGTCGAAAACTTGCAATCTGGATAGAATACGCTTATAAAACGTGTGGCTATGAGGTCGAAAATATTCTGTTCCATATTGGTCAAGCCGCTGACAGGTACGCCTGTAGGAATGATGGCATGGTGATCGGTAACCTTACTGGTATCAAACACCTTTTTGCTCTTTGGCAGTTTGGCACTTATAGCAGCAAGATTTTTTACTAATTCCATATACTTTGGCTGACTGTCAATCTTGCATTGGCTCACTCCGTTGAGTATCTGTGGACATTTAGGATAAATGTCATCACTCAAGTATTGGGTATCAACACGTGGGTATGTAGTGTATTTCTTTTCGTAAAGACTCTGGATTATGTTAAGAGTGGTTTCGGCAGAATAACCGAACTTCTTATTACCGTCTACCTGCAATGAAGTAAGGTCGTATAAATGTGGAGGTGCGTCTGTGCCTTTCTTCTTTTGCACATTTGTTATGTAGAAAGGTTTACCCTCTATTGTAGTAAAGGCCTTTTCTCCTTCTTCCTTACTTGTGAACTTACCTGATGTAGCCGTGAATTGTGTTTCACGGTAAATCGTAGCCAGTACCCAATATGTTTCTGGTTTGAAGTTTTCTATTTCCTTTTGTCTGTTAACGATAAGTGCAAGTGTAGGAGTCTGTACTCTTCCTATACTAAGCACCTGTCTGTTCTGTCCGTATTTAAGAGTGTATAGACGTGTAGCGTTCATGCCTAGCAACCAATCACCGATAGCGCGGCTTAGTCCGGCAAGATATAGTGGTTGATAATTGTCCTGTTCTTTAAGTTCCTGAAAGCCCTGTTTGATAGCTTCATCCGTCATAGATGATATCCACAGTCTCTTTACCGGACATTTTACATGAGCCTTCTGCATAACCCATCTTTGGATAAGTTCACCTTCCTGTCCAGCATCACCACAGTTTATAATCTCGTCGGCTTGTGAATAAAGTTTTTCGATTGTAGCAAACTGTTTCTTTATTCCATCATCGGGAATAACCTTTATTCCGAAGCGTAACGGAATCATAGGCAGAGCAGCCAAACTCCAGTGTTTCCAATTCTCACTGTAGTCGTTTGGCTCCTTCAACTCACATAAATGACCGAAAGTCCATGTGACCTGATATCCGTTTCCTTCCATGTACCCATCTCTGGAACTATTGGCTCCAAGGATGCGTGCAATGTCTTTAGCTACGCTAGGTTTCTCAGCTATGCAAACAATCATATTTCTTTATTTTAGTCTACAAAGGTAGTGCAAGCCGAACACAATACAAAATAAAAAATAAGTTTTTTATTTTTATTGTTGAGGCGCAGCCTATCTTCAACACAGTTAAAGTTATAAGCCGAACACAATACAAAATAAAAAATAGTTTTTTATTTTACTATCCAATGTCCATTTTTGTCTGAGCCTTTATGTTCTATAAAATTCAGTTCTTTTAGTTGTGATAAAACTCTCCATATAGAAGCTCTGCTAATATGAAGGCGTTCTGACAATTGTGATTTAGTGAGATTTGAATCTTGTTTTAGCAATGTTAATAGATCTTGTTGGAGTAAAGTTAGTTTTACACTATCATTTACTCTATCATTTACACTATCAGTTATAGACTCATTCGTCTTTCATAGATAATTGTTTAAGTCCTTTTGAAATAATCTTGTTCCACATCTCTAATTTGACGTTGCTTATATTTACGATATTCATTTGTAGCGTAATCCATGACTTCATCATGCGAAACCGTTCAAGGTTGTAGAACGGAATCTCACGATTCACAACCCGTTTTCCTTCTTTGCGAACCTGTTGGAAATTCCGATAGGTTGCTTATTCTCGCAGTTCATGGTGACAATAGCTTCCTTGTTATGTTTAGATAGCTCCTCCACCTTAAATGTTTAATAGAAAAAAAAGTGAATATATAGCGTAAATAATTGGGATAAATTTGTATCTTTGTCGCTATAAATAGAAAATATCAGAGCAAAATGAAGAAATTGAAGATAGAAATAAATTATGATTTCTGCCAGCCTGAAGAATTAAGCGCTGAGGACAATCAGCTTATAGAACGTGCAAAAGCTGCTACATCAAATAGTTATGCCAATTATAGCCATTTCCATGTTGGTGCTGCATTAAGACTTGCTGATGGTGATATCGTTATAGGTGCAAATCAGGAGAATGCAGCATTCCCATCTGGACTTTGTGCCGAACGTTCTGCGATCTTCGCCGCTCAGTCACAGCGTCCTGATCAACCAATAGTTGCCTTGGCAATAGCTGCATATAATGATCACGGATTTCTTGCTGACCCAATAACTCCATGTGGAGCTTGCAGACAGGTAATCCTTGAAATTGAAGATAGATATAAGCAGAATGTGCGCATACTTCTTTATGGTACGACAGGTATATATGTACTGAATAGTGTTAAAGATTTGTTGCCATTTTCGTTTGTTGATGAGAATATGAGAAAATAGTTTATCGAATATTTCTTTTGGTAAAACTTTAGGTCTTAAATATTTTAAATAATATCGAGGTATATAATGAAAGTTGGACTGTTTATTCCATGCTATGTCGATGCTTTGTATCCGGAAGCTGGTGTGGCTACGTATAAATTACTTAAGCATTTCGGAATTGACGTGAGTTACCCAGAAAAGCAAACTTGCTGTGGGCAACCAATGGGAAATGCGGGATTTGAACGTATGGCAAAGCCTTTGGCTAGGAAGTTTGATGACATGTTTAAGGATTTTGATTATGTGGTTGCGCCTTCTGCGTCATGCGCTGCTTACGTGAAAGTGTTTTATCCGCATATCCTTGAAGGTGAGCATGAATGTGTATCTTCAAAAAAGATAATGGATATCGTGGAATTTCTCCACGATGTTCTAAAGATAACTTCCCTTCCGGGTAGTTTCAATCATGTCGTGAGTGTACACAACAGTTGCCATGGTGTGAGAGAATTAGGATTGTCATCACCTTCAGAACTTAATGTTCCGCAGTTCAACAAGATCATTGATTTATTGAAACTGATAGCCGGTATCACGATAAAGGAACCTGAACGTAAAGATGAATGTTGTGGATTTGGCGGTATGTTTTCTGTTGAAGAAACAGCAGTGTCAATACGTATGGGCGAAGATAAAATAGAACGTCACATGGCTACTGGAGCTGAATATGTGACTGGACCAGACAGCAGTTGCCTTATGCACATGGCTGGTATTGCCAAACGTGAGAATAAGAATATAAAGTTTGTTCATGTATCGCAGATTCTTGCTGCCGGACTTTAATTAAATGGAAAGATATTATGAGTACTATTCATTCAAAGAATGCTGAAATATTCAATAAAGACCGTGCGAAGACAACATGGCACGACCAAACATTCTGGGCGTTAAGGGAAAAGCATGATAACATGGCTGAACAACTGCCCGAATGGGAAGAACTACGCAGTCATGCCAGTGATATAAAGCGCCATACGATTACTCATCTAGCTGATTATCTAGAAAAGTTTTCTGCCAATCTTGAAAGCAGAGGAGTGATTGTTCATTGGGCTGCTGATGCAAGCGAGTTTAATGAAACAGTGTTGGATATCCTGAAAAGCCATAATGTGAGCAAGATGGTGAAGTCAAAGTCTATGCTTACAGAGGAATGCGAGATGAATCCATATCTTGAAAAACATGGAATAGACGTTGTGGAGACTGATTTGGGTGAGCGAATACTACAGCTCCTTCATCAGAAACCAAGTCATATCGTTGTCCCTGCCAGTCACCTGAAACGTGAGGAAGTGGGAAAAATGTTTGAAAAAGAAGGTATCTCAAAAGAAATAGGAAACTATGATCCTGTCTACCTCACTCGTAGTGCCCGTTATAGTTTGCGCAAAGAATTTATGGATGCAGGTGCCGGAATGACTGGTTGCAACTTTGGTGTCGCTGATACTGGTGATATCGTAGTATGTACAAACGAGGGTAATGCTGATATGAGTACGTCAATGCCTAAACTGCACATCGTTGCTATGGGTATAGAAAAACTTGTTCCGGATTATGATTCATTGGCTGTGTTCCATCGTCTTCTTTGTCGTTGCGGAACAGGTCAGCCTACAACAGCATTCACATCCCATTTTAGACAGGCACGACCAGGAGCAGAGATGCATGTGGTTCTTGTTGATAATGGCAGAAGTAATATAATTGCTGATAAGGAACATTGGCAAACTCTTAAATGTATTCGTTGCGGAGCTTGTATGAATACTTGTCCGGTATATCGTCGCAGTGGAGGATATAGTTATACATATTTCATTCCTGGTCCTATCGGTGTTAACTTAGGAATGCTTCATGATCCACAAAAGCACAGCGAGAATGTAAGTGCTTGTTCACTTTGTTTAAGTTGCGATAATGTATGCCCTGCAGAAGTTGCTCCAGGCAGTCAGATATATCTTTGGCGTCAACGCC
>OBMA010000291.1_pt1 | contig 28888 bp, 27 predicted proteins | sample 1539141 | NCBI WGS metagenome assembly OBMA01 (sample SAMEA3991484, study PRJEB22521) | metagenome | biome: anthropogenic terrestrial biome; feature: sewage plant; material: raw primary sludge | place: Sweden | collected 2012-09-26
TAGAATGCCTGCCTGTCACGCAGGAGGTCACGAGTCCGAGTCTCGTACGCACCGCCTCACATCTCGTTCTGAAATTGCAAATTGGTGCGTTAGTTCAGTTGGTTAGAATGCCTGCCTGTCACGCAGGAGGTCACGAGTCCGAGTCTCGTACGCACCGCGGAAACCTTCAAGAGTAATCTTGAAGGTTTTTATATTAAGATTTGTAATATCAAGGCATTATGGTAACTGACCCCATCAAACAACCAGTCTTTTAATACCAAGGAATGATTAATAAACCCCATATTTTCAAATAAACTGATGGAGTTTAAATTATTTTCATCTACCAATACATATAACTGGTGCAGATGTAAGATACAACGCGCATAAAATAATACATTTTTAATTGCTGCATGACCGTAACCACGCTCACGATAGACACGTTGTATCACTATTCCCAACTCCGCACGCAAATGCTGGGGGTCAAAATTAATAATATCAATTATACCAACGGTTTCGCCATACTCATTGTCTATCATCAAACGCACCTGCTTGTCTGAATATATATCAGAAGAAGTATGGGCAATATAGTCGCGCAGGGCATAATGCGAATATGGAACATTGGCATTTCCCACATCCCACAAATCTATATTATTCTCAATTGCATAAAGAATATCAAGATCTTCTGGCTCTATGGCCCTCAAATTGACTTTTGGATAATTCATATCAACACGTCCTCAGATGTTATTATTGTCTTGTTCATAACATTGAATGTTCCCACACTTACATTAGACATGGGCTTGCTTGAGAAAATACGAAAAATGTTATCAAAACTATAGGCGTCAATATCATAGACAATACGATAGTCGTGACTAGTATCCACAATGTCAATATGCCCGCAAGGCAATGTCTCTTCATCACCAATGATGAAGCGTGCATCCAATCCCTTGTTTCGAGCAAGCTCCCGACAGACATTTATAGCATTTTCTTTACCGATAAATATATATGACGGCATGGACTTGTCTCTTTTTGTAAAGCCCAAGTTCTTACGCATCATGTCTATTCGCATAGACATCAGTGCCATGCTGGCCTTGGCATATATGGCTATCTTGATGGGTAAACTAAGCAACAATGTCATATTGCCATAATGTTTACGAAAGAATATCAACATTGCCTTATAAAACACGTCCACATAACGGAATGACGATTTCTGTGTACTCTCACCTTTATAATGAAGTATTTTGACTGGAATATACCAATTTTGGAAACCGCCATTCAATAGTCTGTATGACAAATCAATGTCTTCACCATACATGAAAAAATCTTCGTCCAACAAACCCACTTTGTCCAAGGCCTTACGGCGAATCATAAAAAATGCACCACTTATAACTTCTATCTGTGCCGGTTGGTCCCATGAAAGAAAACTCATATAATATTTCCCATACCTATGACTTTGCGGATATCTGGAGCACAATCCGCTCAACTTATAGAAAGCCGTCATTGGGGTCGGAAGTCCGCGGCGTGACTCCATGGCAGATGAGCCGTCAGTCTTAAGCATTCGAACACCCAGTCCACCTGCATGTTCATGTTCATCCATAAACGTCAATGTTTCTGTAATAGAATTTTCACCGACAATTGTGTCCGGATTAAGCAACAAGACATACTCACTATCCGACTGCCTAATAGCAATATTGTTTGCACGAGCATATCCATAATTGTGATTGCAACTGATGTAATTGACATTTGGAAAACGGGATTTTAAATATCCAACTGAGTCATCCTGAGAATGATTATCCACAATGTATATTTCCGCATCGACATTACCCATAGCCCTCTGAAGAGATACCAGACACTGTTCCAGATAATTCTTTACGTTATAACTGACTATGATAACTGTAAGTTTCATTTGGTTTCATCTTGGAAACGCTGCCGTGAAGGATATATAAAAAACATGCAAAGCAGCAAAATAATAGCCATATAACCAAAAGCCACATTCATATATAGATAATACAACAATGTATTAGCAAACAATGGAATGCAAATCATCATCATCCGTACAGTTCCCCAAAATACCAATCTGCCAGCCATACAACTCTCATCTGATGTTATTTTTTCATGAACCCGTTTGAATTTAAACAGTCTCAGAGCTAGTGGTATACCAAAAATTGTCATAAGTTCAAACACTGTAGCCAATATGAATTCGGAATTTTTATCTTCAGTAAGTCCACCCGTAATAAGCAGATCATTCTCAAACAGTATTACGACAATGAGTGCCAAAAATATGGTGACATAAAATTCACACATCAATATTTTCTTAGTTTTTTCCATTATTAAGACCTAAATATCATTTATTCATAGAAGTACGATTGATGATCGCACGACCCAAAGTAACCTCATCTGTATATTCCAAATCATTGCCCACAGATATTCCTCTGGCTATAACACTCAACTTCACATCGTATGGAGCGAGTTTTCTGGAAATATAAAAGTTTGTGGTGTCACCTTCCATGGTAGAACTAAGAGCCATAATGACTTCTCCAACGACACCGGCTTCGACCCTTGCAACGAGTGAATCTATCTCAATATCGCTGGGACCGACACCATCCATTGGAGAAATGATACCCCCCAATACATGATACAGTCCATGATATTGCTGGGTATTTTCAACAGCCATTACATCTTGTATATTTTCTACCACACATATCTGCGAGCCATTCCGATGTGAATCAGAACATATCGGACATACATCTGTATCACTAATGTTATGGCAGACTCGACAATATTTGACTTCTTTTTTCAACTTTGCCACCGATTTGGCGAATGTATCAACATCATCATCTGCTTGGCGCAACAGATGCAACACAAGACGCAACGCTGTCTTGCGCCCTATTCCAGGCAATTTGGAAAATTCAGAAACTGCTTTTTCCAATAACAGAGAAGGATATTGTTGTTCCATACCACGGCAAAGATACAAAAAAAACAGGACTTAAAGGATACACATGAATATATTTTACTAAAATTCAATCCATATCCGTTAAATCCTGCATCTATTGCAAAAAAATTGATCAAATATATATTCCGATACCTATTTTAAACCCTATAGTTGAATAGTCACTATGGTTTTTAAATGACTGATCATAATATATAGCAGGCTCTATTGTAGCCGAATGGCTGATGAAGAATGCATAACCAACTTCAACACCTGGCATTATATCATTATAGTTGTGGTATGCATGAACCAATTTACAATTGACTCCTAAATAAATGCCATTCTGAACAATATAATATCTGCCCCCCACTCCAACAGATAAATAATCAGACACTGCATCATTACCACTATGCTGGAATGAAGCTTGGGCCAAGACCATCAAATTATCCTCTACCAAATAGCCAGCTTTTGCCTGGACCCCAAGATTTAGACCGTCATTACCATTATAATTCATATCCAAACCTGTAAGAGAGCCTCCCAAATAAACTTTATCAGCTTCAAACTGTGCACTCGCGGTAACTGTCAACAGCAAGAATGCAAACATTAAAACATTTTTTTTTCTCATAACTCTTAATTTAATTATTTATTAACTTTTTTATACCATACAATAAACCAAATCAAGGACACTATCAAAACAACAACACTTACGGAATATGAAATGATCGAATCTAGACCTAAAGCCTGCTTAGACATAAACAAAAACGTAGTGCAGACCACGGTCATGAATAATGCTGGTATCAACGTGATGTAGAATGGTTTATTTTGCCGAACAAGATATACAGTAATAGTCCACAATGTAAACACAGCTAAAGTCTGATTTGCCCAACCAAAATATTGCCATATTACATTAAAACCATCAGGATTTTCCATCTGCCATATAAGAATAGCTATTGCAGTAATAAACATTGGAACGCATATATAAAGACGTTTTGGCATTGACCTCTGCTCAAGATGCATGAATTCCGCAATAATCAGACGCGCACTACGAAATGCAGTGTCACCACTAGTAATTGGAGCAGCAACAACACCCAACAACGCCAAAATTCCACCCAAAGGACCCAACCAGCCCTTACAAACCAAGTTGACGACAGCCGGTGCACTGAAATATTGAATTAAGCTCTTGCCTCCTTGTGACTGGGAAATAAAATTATTTATCACATCTGGTGACGCCACCTCACGCCAACCTCCATAATAGAAAAAATACATAGATACTGTAGACCAAATCAAAGCAACAACACCCTCTGTTATCATTGCCCCATAAAAAATTGGGCGACCTGACCATTCCGTCTTCATACAACGAGCCATGAGAGGACTTTGAGTGGCATGGAACCCACTAATGGCACCACATGCAATTGTAATAAACAAGCATGGGAAAATAGGATTGGCTTTCATAAATGAGTCGGAACCAAGCCAATCTGGGTTTTCATTCAAATTACTCTGACTCAGATTACTCCACAATTCGGGAATGTCAGGCATTTTGATAAACAAGGCTACAAGAAGGGCTAATGCCATAAATAAGAGAGAGAAAGCGAAAAGAGGATAAATCTTACCTATTATCTTGTCAATAGGCAATAATGTAGCACAAACATAATACAAAAAAATGATTATTATCCACATCAACTTATCACCCCAAATTCCCTCCAATATGATGGCAGGACTATAAACGAAAACCACGCCAACCATCATCAACATCAATACAGAGAAAACAAGCATTATCTTTTTGGTGGTATGTCCCAAATAGTGTCCAACAAGTTCTGGTAATCCTGCACCATTGTGCCTCACTGACAACATACCACTAAAATAATCGTGAACAGCTCCTGCAAATATACATCCAAAGATTATCCATATATATGCCTTAGGTCCATACAAGGCACCCATTATTGCGCCAAAGATTGGCCCAGTTCCTGCAATATTAAGGAACTGAATCATAAACATCTTCCATCCTGGAAGAATAATAAAATCCACACCATCTGCATTGACAACAGCAGGTGTAGGGCGATTATCCGGACCAAATATATTCTCAACGAATTTTCCGTATATAAGATAGCCTATAATTAAAGCCAATAAAGCAATGGTAAAAGATATCATATTCGGTATTGTTTTATTTTTAATACGTATTGCAAAAGTACACAATTAATTTGAAAAACGAAAAAATATCAGTAACTTTGCACAAAATTAGTACATTAGGTACATTTTTATTTATAATTTAGATACATCATACCAATGAAACAATTATACGCCATATCGATAATATTATCCATGTTGTACTTTGTAGGATTAGCAAACGAAGTTAATGCTGAAGCTAAATACAACTATCCATTGCCCAAACATGAGGTCAGGGCTGTATGGCTCACTACGATTGGAGGTCTTGACTGGCCCCACTGTTATTCCCAAAGCACATATTCTGCAGAGAAACAAAAACAAGAATTGCGTAATATTCTTGACAAGTTACAGAAAGCAGGAATTAATACAGTACTCATACAAACCCGTATCCGTGGAACAATGATATATCCATCGCAATTTGAGCCATGGGACGGTTGTCTATCGGGGGTTCCTGGAAAATCACCAGGATATGATGCGTTAAAGTTTGCCATTGATGAATGCCACAAACGTGGAATGGAAATACACGCATGGGTAGTTACCATACCTGTTGGCAAATGGAACTCATTTGGATGTAAGCAATTAAGACAAAAATACCCCGGAGTAATAAAAAAAATCGGACCAGAGGGATATATGAATCCGGAAAATCCACAAACAGCCAGATATCTAGCTGACATTTGCGAGGAAATAACACACAACTATGACGTTGACGGTATCCATCTGGACTATATCCGCTACCCGGAGATGTGGAACATATGTGTATCACGTGACAAAGGCCGTGAATACATTACATCTATCGTGAGTAATATTCACAATAAAGTCAAGGCTCTCAAACCATGGGTTAAAATTAGTTGTTCACCAATCGGCAAATATGATGATCTTAGCAGATACTGGAGTCATGGATGGAACGCATATAACAAAGTTTGTCAGGATGCACAGGGATGGCTCCGCGACGGATTAATGGATGAACTATTCCCCATGATGTACTTTCAGGATAATCAATTCTTCCCTTTCGCAATAGATTGGGTAGAACAAAGCTTTAAACGCATTATCGCACCAGGACTAGGCATATACTTTATGTCACCACAAGAGGCTAACTGGAATTTATCATCAATCACTCGGGAAATGGAAATTCTACGCCTATACAATGTTGGACACGCATACTTTCGCAGCAAATTTTTCACAGATAATGTTAAAGGAATTTATGATTTTGCCACTAATGAATTTGACAAGTACCCTACATTAATTCCTCCCATGACTTGGGAACATTATGCACCTCCTATTCCACCAACATCATTTTGCATGAAAAGTGATTCGAAAACTAACTCATGTGAAATAACATGGGATGGGGCAAAAGACAGAAGTAATGCTCCATACCTATTATATAATATCTATAGCAGCAAAAGTTATCCTGTTGACGTTAATGATGTCAGGAATTTGATTATATCACGTATCAAAGATTCAAGAATAATTATCCCATCGTCTTTAGATAAAAGATATTATGCGATTACTGCAATAGACCGTTATGGGAATGAGAGTACATCTCTACAATGTGCCAAACTAATGAGTAACGATCCTAGCGGGCAATTATTATGGTGTGACGGGCAATATTTGCAGATACCATCAAAAGAGGAAACTATAGATGCAGGAATAGTTGCAATAGAGACAATGCAGGGTTCTATTATTGCGACAATGCCAAACACGGGTGCAAAGATTAGTGTCAGCAAAATAAAGGATGGCTTCTACCTTCTACGTTCGATAAATGCAAAAGGGGTGTCTCACCGCCTCGGATTTTTCATAATAAAGAGGAAATGAGATATCAGGATTTGTCTTCACTTCTAAGAATTGGCAAAGAAATGTGATATTTTACAGCAAGAAATCTGCTGATACATATAACCATAAAAGTTACCACCGCCGCAACACCAACATTAATTTCTAACTCGACAAGAAACCAATACAATAAACCTCCGACAATGCTTGCCATAGCATAAATCTCCTTATGAAAAATCACTGGCACTTTGTTTAACAACACATCACGTATTACACCTCCAGCTGCCCCAGTTATACATCCCATAATAATCGCCACCCAGAAAGGATGTCCACATGCCAACGTTTTCTGAATTCCCGCTATCGTGAACAAGGCAAGACCTAACGTGTCGAATACGAACCACGCATTGTCCAATTTTTTCAGATACCGCGCAAAGATAATAACGAAAATTTGAGCCAAAGCGGTACATATCAAATATATCGAAGATGTCATCCAAAATGGCGTAACACCTAACATAACATCACGTATTGTGCCACCACCGATAGCAACAGCTACACCACAGACAAAGCCTCCAAACCAATCGAAATGCTTGGCAGCAGCATGTCTTATACCGGATATAGCAAAAGCAAATGTTCCAACAAACTCTATCACCTTTTGTACCGATGTTACAAATTCCAAATCCTCGTATATCATAATTATGCTAAATATTCACTACGTTACTAGGCATGCCATTGATAAATAAAGTAATATTTTCAATTGCAATATTCATCAAACGAGCACGGGCCTCATAAGTGGCCCATGCAATATGCGGTGTGATAAAGGCATTAGGTTGTTCAAATAAAGGATTATTTTCAACTGGAGGTTCATTGCACAAAACATCCGCTCCATAACCAGACAATTGACCACTTTTCAATGCGTAAGCAACATCCTGCTCATTAATCAACTGACCGCGCCCTGTATTAATAAGGATAGAACCGCGCTTAATCTTCATAAGAGAATCTTTATTTATAAGTTCACGAGTGCTTTCGGTGAGCGGGCAATGCAATGTAAGAACATCACTAACAGCAAAAAGACCGTCCATTGTTGTCTTCTGTATACCATCAGGCAAATCTGCCGAATTTTTACTAGTATAAGCAAAAACATCCATGCCGAATTCACGTGCTAACTTAGCCACTTTAATTCCGATATTTCCTAATCCAACAATTCCAATCGTCATTTCTGCCAATTCATGCATAGGCATATCCCAATAACAAAAGTCTTGATTATAGCTCCATCTGCCATTACGATTTTTCTCGGCATAATAATTCACACGGTTAGTAATATTCAGTATATGAGCAAAAGTCATTTGAGCTACACTATCTGCACTATATGCAGGAATATTAGTAACTATAATACCGAGAGTTTTAGCTGCCACTATGTCAATTACATTATAACCAGTTGCCAAAACGCCTACATACTTCAACTTGTGTAGAGCATTCAATTTTTCTGAATCCAATACGACTTTATTCGTCAATACTATTTCCGCACCATCAGCTCTACAAATCACTTCTTCTGGCAATGTGCGGGGATAAACTATCAATTCTCCAAGTTGTTCCAATGGTTCCCAAGACAAATCTCCAGGATTGGCGCTATAGCCGTCCAATACTACAATTTTCATAAGCCTAACAAATTATATTAATCATGAAAACGCCATCGCTTTCATATTCAATCTTCAAAACGGTTTCCCCAACACTTCATCATCCATTGATATTGCTTCTCCTCTAATGGTGAATGCTGGGCATGCCATATACGGACATTTTTCAATGCATCAGGCATATATTGCTGTTCTACGAAATGACCAGAATAATCATGAGAATACTTGTAGTCATCGTGATATCCCAATTGTTTCATCAACGCTGTCGGAGCATTGCGTAAATGCAAAGGGACAGGCTGATTGCCAGTCTGCCTAACAGTTTCAAGTGCTGCAGCAATACCCATATAAGCAGAATTACTTTTTGGGCTTGTTGCCAAATAAACAGCTGCTTCTGACAATGGAATCCGTCCCTCAGGCCATCCTATTTTCATTACAGCATCAAACGCGGCATTAGCGAGCAACAATGCATTGGGATTGGCAAGTCCAATATCCTCAGCTGCACTAATGACAAGCCTTCTTGCAATAAACTGTGGGTCCTCACCCCCCTCTATCATTCTAGCCATCCAATATAGTGTTGCATCAGGATCACTACCACGTATACTCTTAATAAAGGCTGAGATTATATCATAATGCATCTCGCCATCCTTATCGTATGCAAATGGATTTTGCTGAAGCCGGCTAACAACAATATCATCAGTAATATCAACGTCATCGGTATCTGCCGCATCTACTACTAACTCTAATATATTTAAAAGTTTGCGGGCATCTCCACCACTATATCGTAATAAGGCACCGGTTTCCGTCAGAGTTATATGTTTTTTGCATAATTCTGTATCCTCGGTAATGGCCCTATTCAACAAATTCAACAAATCGGTTCTCTCTAAAGACTGTAACACATAGAGTTGGCAACGTGATAACAATGGGCGAATGACCTCAAAAGACGGATTTTCAGTTGTTGCACCTATCAATGTTACTATTCCATGTTCGACCGCTCCTAAAAGAGAATCTTGTTGAGACTTGCTAAAACGATGAATCTCATCAATAAATAAAATAGGTGATAAAGAATTAAAGAATTTCCCTGTTTTAGCACGTTCAATAACGTCACGCACATCCTTCACGCCACTAGAAACAGCACTCAGTGTATAGAAAGGCGTTTCCAACCTATTTGCTATTATCTGTGCCAACGTTGTCTTACCCACCCCAGGAGGTCCCCATAATATAAAAGAAGATATACGTCCTGCATCAATCATCTTGCGCAGTACGGCTCCCTCACCAACCAAGTGTTGTTGCCCGACATATTCGTCAAGTGTACGAGGTCTCATCCTTTCAGCTAATGGTTCACTCATATTTCTATTTGCAAAGATAATAAAATGATTTAATTCAAAAAACTTAATCCTAGAAAATGTGTAAATAGCAACAAAAAAAACGCCATACTTTATAAAATTAGACAAATGAATTATACAAAAAAACAAAATATTATGAGCATAAATCATTGACTGAATATTAACTTTTTTCATAATAATGAATTTTAGCCTAAAATCTAAAAAATATTATTATAAAAACTTGCGAATTAGGAGTAAAGTTTTTACTTTTGCAGCACAACAAACAATAAGATTGAAATGAAGATAACAGTTCTCCAAACAGACATAAAATGGGCACAACCATCAGCCAATGCTATAGAAGCCGAACAACTTATCGCTTCTGCGCAAAAAAGTGACTTGTATGTTTTGCCTGAGATGTGGAGTACTGGATTTGCAACAATACCGCAAGGAATAGCTGAAGACGAAATTATGCCAGAATCATTAAAATGGATGATTTATACAGCTAAAAGAATTGACGCTGCAATATGTGGAAGCCTTGCCGTTATAAAAAAGGATGTAAATAGCCTACAAACAGCCAGAAATCGCCAATATTTTGTAAAACCAGACGGTACATTCTGCATTTATGACAAACATCACCTATTTAAATATAGTGGAGAAGACAAATATTATTTACAAGGAAACCAACGCACTACAGTTAATTGGAGAGGATTCAGATTTCTATTACTTACATGTTACGATTTAAGATTTCCACTCTGGGCTAGATACAAAGATGATTATGACGCAATTATTGTTGTTGCCAATTGGCCCGAATCAAGACAAAATATTTGGGACGTATTGACAAGAGCCAGAGCAATAGAAAACCAATGTTACCTAATAGGATGCAATCGTGTTGGTGATGACAAATATTGTCACTATGATGGGCATAGTATAATTATTGACCCTAAAGGTTACAGTATAGCAGAATCATATGAGCCCAAACAAGACTCTATTACTGCAGAAATTTCAATTGAAGAGATAAGAAGATTCAGGGAAAAGTTCCCTGTGCTTAACGACAGAGATACAATATCATAATAAAATCATTCAAAATATGAGACAAGACAAAAAAGCCTTGACCCTAAAGACATTGAATAAGAGTAATGTCTGGGATATTCAGGAAAATGACATTTTTCGCATGTGGGGAGCAGCGGAAAAAGATACCGATCTAAAAGATAACATGCGCCATTATTCGGAAATAATTCGTAGCGCATTTAATGTTGAAGAAGTTAAAATTGACAAGCCTGAAATCATCAAAAAATATGAGGGCAGAGGTTTTAAAATTGGGCAAGTACGCGTTGATGACAGTACGAAAATTAAATTAGCAATAAAGAAAAGACCAATCATGAGGGTTACTGATTTGACTTATGAGAATATTCGTCACATATCTGCAGCTAAACTCATTGAAGTACTAGACCGAAACTTCGGCGGTGGATGGGAATCATTATCACAAAGCATCCAAGACGTTATTGAAAGCGGATTTGATATCAGCACAACAACTCTACCAAAAGATCGTCTTCACAACCCTGGAGGCATGTATGAGAAAAAAGTAAATGACGGATACGAGGTCCTTGAAATTGCAAAAGGCACATGGGTTGAAGCTATATTTGCTAAAGAAAAGCCCAAAGTTGAAAAACCTCGCATTAAATTTGACGATATCGATGAACCTGATGCCAATGTAAACAATGAAGATAGCGTTGATGATGAAGAAATACTTGAGGTTGAAGATAATTATAACAAGGAAGAAGACGATGACAGTTATGATGAAGACAAACTGACAGAGGAAAGTTATCGCACAACTTTTGAAACGGATCCTGAAGATTTGAATCTTGAAGCAGAAGACGTTAGCGAAGATGAAGACACTTATTAACTTATCGCCAAAATTATTAACATCTATTATTGTCCGATAAACCTTAAAGAGATCAATAAACAGAAACAGACTGCCAATAAATAGACAGTCTGTTTCTATTTGTTCAAATTCAAGCTCTCAAATCAAACAGTGACAGCCCTGATGGAGATGAAATCTGCTTGCTTCATATCTCTTCAAACGATTTTCTCTCCTGATTTTTCAGGATATTTTGATCGCAAAGTGATGAGAAAAGAGATAATAGCATACCTCACTATAGCAGAGACAGTGCGCGCTGAGGCTGCTGAAAAAGTAGTTATTTTTTCAGAATGACGTTTGGCAAAAACGACATATAATTGCAATAAAATACTTTTTGTAGGTGTCGATATTTATTTAAATGTAACTTTGCCATAACTTTTAAACTTATGTCTGAAGTTACAAAAACTTTGGGAAATAACAAAGCTCGAACTTGAGAAAGTTTGAGCTTTGCGCATAATAAAAGAAGATGTGACTGTTTTGACACACCCTCTTAAATATTAAAAAAGGGCATGGTTCTTTTGACACACCCTCATTTTACAAAATGTGATTATCTTTAGGAAAGACAACTATTGGTTTGAATATTTTTGCATCTTCAAAATCCATCATGGCATAAGTTATGATAATAATAATATCATCAACTTGAACCTTGCGGGCAGCTGCACCATTAAGGCATATGCATCCACTGCCACGTTCACCTTTTATTATATAGGTTTCGAAACGCTCACCATTATTGTTGTCCACTATCTGAACTTTCTCGCCAGCAATCATATTGGCTGCATCCATCAAGTCCTCGTCTATAGTTATACTGCCCATATAATTAAGATTAGCCTCTGTAACCCTAACACAATGTAGTTTGGACTTCAAAATTTCTATCATCATGGTTTTAGCTCTTATTCTTAATATTTAATATGGTCGATAAGTCTGATAGGTGTTTTACCACAATTAACAGTGATGCAACCAACTACATATGGAGTGGCATCCCATGAATGAACATCCTGTAACGTATTTCCGTCAACAATAGAAAAATATTCCACTTCCAGTCCATTAACAGCATTGATATCAGCCACAACTTTGTCATGAGTTTCTTCCACTGTGTGTGTCTTTGCATAATTAACACTGGCTTTCATAGCCATATATATGGCAGGGGCGATAGCGCGTTCATTGGGTGCAAGCAGTGCATTACGGCTACTCTTTGCAAGTCCGTCGACATCACGCACGATTTCACATTCTATAATTTTGATGTCATATTCCATATATTTTACCAACTGTTTAATGACAGCTATCTGCTGCCAATCCTTTTCACCGAAATATGCCCGTGTAGGATGTACAATATAGAACAAACGACTCACCACTTGGCAAACTCCATTGAAATGGCCAGGGCGTCGTTTACCTTCCATGACTATACTTACAGGTGGAAATTCAAAATGCCGGTTGTCTTGTGAAGGGTACATTTCTTCTACTGAAGGAGCGAAGACATAATCTGCTCCCACATTTTCCAACAACTTGCAATCAGCATCTAGATTACGTGGATATCTATCTAAGTCACCTTTATCATTAAATTGTGTAGGGTTGAGAAAAACTGATACAACAGTAACTTCATTTTCTGATACGCTCCGTTGTACAAGTGATGCATGCCCTTCATGCAATGCACCCATAGTCGGTACAAGACCAATTTCCTTACCGTTTTTGCGGGCAACAAACAACTCGTTTTGAAGATCAACAATCTTATCGAATACTTTCATTCTATTATAATTCCTATTGGTTTGCAAAATAACAACATTTTTCTTAAATAAGAAAGAATATTTATAAAAATATGCCAATAAACGCATGCTTTCCTTCAAAATAAAAAAAAAGATAACGTTTTATGAAGTTTTTTTCGTACCTTTGCACATAACAAGAAAATCAAAAAGTATGGTTAAGAAAGTACTGTTCATAAACCAGGAGATAACTCCATATGTTCCAGAATCTGAATTGTCGATAATGGGCCGTGACCTTCCACAGAAAATTCAGGAGAGCGGATTTGAAATCCGTACATTCATGCCAAAATGGGGAAATATTAATGAACGTAGGGGACAATTACACGAAGTAATCCGTCTGTCTGGTATGAACCTTATTATTGACGATACGGATCATCCTCTTATTATTAAAGTCGCTTCAATCCCATCATCACGTATACAGGTGTATTTTATTGATAACGACGATTGTTTCATGAAGCGGCAGATGGCTGTTGATGAGCAAGGCGTGGAATATCCCGATAATGGTGAGCGTGCAATCTTCTTTGCACGTGGAGTACTTGAGACTGTAAAAAAACTGCGCTGGACTCCAGATATTATTCAATGTCAAGGTTGGATGGCTGCCGTAATACCACTTTACATCAAAACGGCATATCATGAAGAGCCATCTTTCGCTAATACCAAAGTCATAACCTCCATTTTTCATAATCAGTTGAAAACAAATTTAGGTGATAAATTCAAACAATGTGTTGAATTTAGGGATGCAAAGCCTGAATTATTGAAACCATATGCCGAAAAATTTGATTCTATTGAGCTAGATAAGCTCGCAATTGATTATTCTGACGGAATTGTGGAGGCTGGTAAAGAAGTAAATATTGATTTAATAGAATATGCTAAAAACAAGAATCTTCCAGTTTTGGATTACCCAGGTGACAATTTTGCAGACGCTTATCAGCAATTCTACAATCAAGTCTGCCCTGATAATAATTAAATATAATTATTTCTCATAAATATATTTATAGAAAATGAAACTTAAATTCTTAGTATGCGTAGCCCTTGCTACTCTCATTTTCGCTTCATGCGATGATAACACTGATGGAATCGGCATTTCACTAGTTGACAATATGGATCATCTTGAAATTTCGACCGATACGTTTACAGTAACAACTCGTTCAATAATTGCAGACTCTGTTCTGTCTCGTAATACGACAGCGTATCTTGGTAAAATTCGTGACCCGGAGACTGGTGCGTATATTACAGGCAATAGTATGATTCAATTTCATACTTTGGAGGATTATTCTTTCCCTAACGCAGATAGTATTAAAAGCAAGTTAGATGGCCTAGTGGTGGCCGATTCATGCGAGATTCGTCTCTATTATACTGATTTCTATGGAGATTCTCTTTCTGCAATGAAGATGACAGCTTATGAGATGGAAAAGCCTATGGAAGATGGTAATTTTTATTCAAATTTTGATCCGTACAAAGAGGGGTACGTACGTACTAATGGAATAAAAGTGAATCGAATTTATTCTCTTACGGATTTGAATTTAACTGATTCAACTCGTAAGGATGATGGCTACACTCCAAATATTCGCATTAAACTTAACATGCAATATACTGACAAAGATGGGGTTGCCTATAATAATTATGGTACATACATAATGCGAAAGTATTATGAGCATCCATCATATTTCAAAAATTCATATAATTTCATACACAATGTAGTTCCTGGATTCTATCTCAAAAATATTAGTGGATTGGGCTCTATGGCATACATTAATTTAAGTCAGTTAAATATATATTTCCGTTATGAAACTATGACAAAGTCTTCTACAGGCAAGTTGGACAGCCTTGTTGTTTATCGTGGTACAACCTCTTTTGCAGGTACAGAAGAGGTCTTGCAGACTACAACTGTTACTAATGACAATAATACTATTGCCAAATTAGCTGCAGACAACACCTGCACCTATTTGAAAACACCGGCTGGTATTTTCACAGAGATGACACTTCCAATTGACGACATAATGATGAATCATAAAAATGATACCATTAATACTGCAAAAGTATCATTAACACGTATTAACAATAGCGTTAATAGTAAATATTCGTTAGGTATTCCACAGAAATTATTGATGATTCCAAAAGACAGTTTGTATTCTTTCTTTAAAAATGAAGATATTGCTAATTTCAAGAGTTCTTTTATTACAGCATACTCTTCATCAACAAATACATACACATTCAACAATATTTCAGGATTGGTTTCTGCAATGTATAGATCAGACAGGAAATCAGCAAATTGGAATAAGGTGATATTGGTACCTGTGACTGTCTCGACAAACACATCGGGTATATTGACCAAGGTTGTACATGATATGTCGCTCACGAGTACAAAATTGGTAGGTGGAACAGCTAATCCTATTACATTAACTATTATATACAGTAAATTTAAATAATGGCAGATAATTTTTTAGAGCGTCAACGTCGAGATTACGATGAACATAAAGTTCAATGGCAACGCAGTAAGGGACATTTATCTTTGGTGAAGAGACGTCTTGAGAAGCCTGAAGATGAAGCTCTGTAAAGATAGAATATGGGTGTTAAATGTCAGTGACAATTAACACCCATATTCCTTTTGATATTAGCCAATAACATTATATTTGGCAAACTTCAATAAAAGTTGTTTGGTTCCTGCGTTTTTAAATTCCACCGTCGCTTTGGTATTTTCACCTACACCCTCAATCTTGGCAACTGTTCCTATGCCAAATCTCTGATGCTCAATAATCGCACCTTCTTTCAGTGCCTTATTATTTATGTAACTTTTTGTTGTATTGTCATTGTTTGTTCTACCGCCATTTGAAACTTTATGCATATTTGCTCTATTTGCAGATAGTAATTGTCTGAATGATGGAGAAAATGGATCCACTGCTTTTTCTGCCTTATGAGCATTTGTTATTTTAGGATTTACGTCAGCCTTGAATTGCCCTGCAACAGGTCTGCTATTCTGTATTCTGCGACCATAGTCTGGATAATCATTGCCCCATGGTCTGCTACCTGTATATGGTTTGTCAATACAAAAATCATCATTACGACATCTAGACAAATGTCCAGTAGATTCTGTTCCGAAATATTTACCAGAAAGGTCACTAAAATCAGCTTCACTTTCAACCAGCAAGAGACTCGAATCTATGTCTTTGAGAAAACGACTTGGTGTGTCAAACTCCATCTTCCCATATCGAAATCTGTTTTTGGCACATGTCAAAATGCAATGTTTCTCTGCACGTGTTATTGCTACATATAGCAATCTGCGCTCCTCTTCAATGTCCATAATGCTATTGCAAGACATGGGGCTAGGGAAAATGTTCTCTTCCAGTCCAACGACAAACACGTTTGGAAATTCCAATCCTTTGGCTGTATGAACTGTCATAAGCATTACTCTACTCTCTTCATCTCTTTCGCTATCGAGGTCAGAAATGAGTGAAATCTCATGTAGATAATCTGTTAGATATATTTCATTTCCACGCCCTTCTTCTTTTCTGATTTCAACGAAATCACGCATACCGCTGAGGAATTCCTCAAGGTTTTCCTGTCTTGACAAACTCTCGCTATCAGTACTAGAGAATAATTCTGCACTAATGCCACTGACCTTGATTATTTTCTTTCCCAACTCATAGGCATCAGTTGTCGATGCGTTTTCAATAAAACTGCTTATTAGTTCTCTGAATGCATCTAATTTTGCAATGGTTCCTTTGTTTATATCCAATTGATAATTGACGGGGTGACAAATTACCTCCCATAAACTTACTCCAAATTTCTGAGCGGATGCCGTAATCTTCGTTATTGTTGTATTTCCAATACCTCTTACCGGATAGTTGATTATTCGCTTTATTACCTCCTCATCATGATGATTGCCAATAAGGCGGAAATATGCGATAATGTCCTTTATCTCTTTGCGCTGGTAGAAACTCAATCCACCATATATACGGTATGGGATGTTTTGCTTGCGCATTTCTTCCTCAAACGAACGGCTTTGTGAGTTGGTTCGATACAATATTGCGAAATCACTGTATTCACATTTGTCTTTGCATTTCAATCTACTTATTTCCCTGCATACGATGATGGCTTCTTCCTTGTCTGAATATGCTTGTTTTAGGATTAGTTTATCCCCTTCTGCATTACGACTATATATATCCTTATGGATTTGTCGCTCGTTATGACTTATCAAACTGTTGGCAGCTTGGACAATATATTGAGTAGATCTATAGTTTTGTTCAAGTTTCAGTAGTTTTGCACCTTCGTATGTTCTTTGAAAATCTAGGATGTTATCAATGTTGGCACCACGAAAACCGTATATACTCTGAGCGTCATCACCAACAACACATACATGTCGCTGCTCTTGCGTCAATTGCAACACTATACATTGCTGGACGTAATTCGTATCCTGATACTCGTCCACCAAGACATATTGAAATATGTTGGCATATTTAACTCTTATATCATTATTATCTCGAAACAAAATGTAGGTCATCACCAATAGGTCATCAAAGTCCATGGCGTTAGCTTTCTTGCACCTCTGTGAATAGGTTGCATATATTTGACTTATTGCTGGCATACGGCGATGTCGGTCATCCTCCAGTGCTTCGGAGTCATTGGCATATTGCTGAGGAAGAATCAAATGGTTTTTTGCCATCGATATTCGACTGTGAAGATTTGCAGGCTTATAAATTTTATCATCAAGTCCCATTTCCTTGACTATGCTCTTGATAAGCGAACGTGAATCAGCTTCATCGTATATTGTAAAACTAGGTGCAAATTCAAGTCGCTCACATTCTATTCTCAATATATGCGAGAAGACAGAGTGGAACGTGCCCATATTCAGTTGGCATGCCACGTCATGACCAACGATATTGCCAATTCGTTGTTTCATCTCATTGGCTGCTTTGTTTGTAAAGGTAAGAGCTAAAATGTTCCATGGTTTTAAGCCATGTTCCAAAAGATAAGCAATTTTATAAGTCAGTACGCGAGTCTTACCCGATCCAGCACCGGCAACCACTAATACCGGACCTTCATTATATTCGACAGCAGAACGCTGACTATCGTTTAGTTCGTTTAATAAATCCATTTATTTTTTGTGTCTATATACCCCTCCGACAGTTGAACTTGTGTTAATGTCTTCTCCCTCTTTTGGAAATATTGGTATGAATTTCATGCTTTGCTCTATTTGTCTCTGGCGCATATGCATATATGCACTTGGTAATTTTGAATTGAATTTGCGTGGATTAGGCAATGTCGCTGCAATCAATGCGCAATCTGCACGTGAGAGGTTCTCAGCAGTGGTTCCAAAATGGTACTCTGCCACTGCATCCACTCCATATATACCATCTCCCATCTCTATAGAATTCAAGTAGACCTCCATTATTCGTTGTTTACTCCACATCAATTCAATCATAGCAGTAAAATAAACTTCGAATCCTTTTCGTATCCAACTGCGACCTGGCCACAGAAAAACATTCTTTGCTGTCTGTTGTGATATGGTACTGGCTCCGTATTTCTTACCACCATTTATATTATGTTTGGCGGCCTTTTCTATAGCATTATAGTCGAATCCATGATGTAATAGAAATCTTTGGTCTTCACTAGCCATCACGGCTACAGGCATGTGTCGCGAAATTTTTTCCATTGATATCCAATGATGATGCATAGTAATACTTTCTCCATTTCCTATCTGTTGAAAGCAACGAATGACCATCAGCGGAGTGATATACACAGGAATAAAACGATAGCCCACTACAGCCAATATCGTTGTACTAAAGAAAAGGGCAACTACCCATTTCGCAATCTTGCATAAAATTTTCATTCTATACCACTTATATAATGAGTAGGGACAGACTTATCCCATACGTCTGTCCCTACAATTTATAAATAGTTAATTACTTCAGTGAACCGTTGTTTGCAGCATCAACCATTGCCTGGCTAGCATACAAATAAACTTCTACGCGGCGGTTCTGCTGACGACCGGAAACTGTTGCATTATCAGCTATAGGTGCAGAGCTACCTTTGCCTGCAACATTTTGAAACTGAGATCCAGAAACGCCACACGATTCCAGATAGTCAACAACACTCTGAGCACGATTATTGCTAAGAGGAACGTTGATGCCGTCATTACCTGTAGAGTCTGTGTGACCATAGATGTCAACATGGCAATCGCTATTATTTTTCAATACAGTAGCGAATTTTGCGAGTTGAGTTTTTGATGAAGAGTTCAAGATAGCCTTGTTTGTTGCGAAAAGAATACCACTGTCAAAAGTCACCTTAACAGCCTTCAATCCATTGGCATCTGTAACTTCCTCAACCTTTGCATTCTGCACCTGGGCAGCCTCTGCAGCCACTTTGTCCATGTGCTTGCCAATCAAGGCACCTGTGCCAGCACCAACAGCACCGCCGATAGCAGCACCAACAGCAGTATTACCTGCTATTTTACCAACAATTGCACCTAATAGCGCACCACCACCTGTACCAATCAATGCACCAGTTCCAGTCTTAGTAGAACAACTGAACACCATTGTAAGACACATAAAGAGTGCCATCAGCTTAATTTTTCTCATAATCTCTAATTAATTGTTTAAATTAAACATTTTTGTCTATCGTTAATAATATTAAATATAATATCTGCCATATAATCACAAAACAGCATTGCAAAGATACTTCTTTTTTTACCATTATGATGCAATTACCAACATTTTTTTGTAATTTTGCGGCAAATTTAAATAAATAATCCGCTGATGAAAAGGGATATTTCCCTAAAAACATATATGGATTTCCCTAAAAAGAATATAATTTAAAGATATATTATGGCAAAAGAACTGAAAGATTTGACCAAACGCTCTGACAATTACAGTCAGTGGTACAATGATTTGGTCATTAAGGCTGATCTCGCTGAGCAGTCGGCTGTCCGTGGATGTATGGTTATTAAACCTTATGGTTATGCGATATGGGAGATGATGCAACACCAACTCGATTTGATGTTCAAGGAGACAGGTGCACATAACGCTTATTTCCCACTGCTTATACCTAAGTCTTTTTTTTCCCGTGAGGCTGAACATGTAAAGGGATTTGCTAAGGAATGTGCCGTCGTTACCCACTATCGCCTCAAAACTAGTGAGGATGGCAACTGTGTAGAGGTTGACCCTGCAGCACGCCTTGATGAAGAATTAATCATTCGTCCTACTTCTGAGACAATCATTTGGAACACATACAAAAATTGGATTCACTCTTGGCGCGATCTGCCACTGATGTGCAACCAGTGGTGTAATGTTATGCGTTGGGAAATGCGTACACGTCCATTCCTGCGTACATCCGAGTTTCTTTGGCAAGAGGGCCACACGGCTCATGCTACTCGTGAAGAGGCAGAAGCTGAAGCACAAAAGATGCTGAAAGTGTATGCCACATTTGCTGAGCAATGGATGGCTGTTCCTGTATTGCAGGGCGTGAAGAGCGAGACAGAGCGCTTTGCTGGTGCTCTCGACACATATACTATCGAGGCTATGATGCAGGACGGTAAGGCGCTCCAAAGTGGAACATCCCATTTTCTTGGTCAGAACTTTGCCAAGTCTTTCGATGTTACATACCTTAATAAGGATAACAAACCAGAATACGTTTGGGCCACATCATGGGGTGTTAGCACACGTCTTATCGGTGCACTCATAATGACCCACTCAGATGATAACGGTCTTGTTCTTCCTCCGAAACTAGCACCTATTCAGGTTGTTATCATTCCTATTTACAAGGGTGACGAACAGCTTCAGGCTATTACAAATAAACTATCACCTATCATTGATCAGTTGCGTGATCTTGGCATTACAATTAAGTATGACAATGCAGACAACAAACGCCCTGGATTCAAGTTTGCTGACTATGAGTTGAAAGGTGTTCCTGTACGTCTTGTTATGGGAGGACGTGATTTGATGGATAATACAATCGAGGTGATGCGTCGTGATACTCTAGATAAGAATACTGTGTCAATAGAATGTATCGTGGAACATGTAAAGAATCTTCTCAACGACATACAGAAGAACATTTTTGATAAGGCACGTAATTACCGTGATGACCACGTGTACGAGTGTGACAACTATGATGAGTTCAAGGTGAGGATTAGGGACGGAGGCTTCTTTCTTTGTCATTGGGACGGCACCGCCGAAACAGAGGCTCAAATAAAGGAAGAAACACAAGCAACAATTCGTTGCGTGCCATTCGCATACGAGCAGACACCAGGTGTTGACATGGTGTCCGGCAAACCATCCACATGCCGTGTAATAATAGCTCGTAGTTATTGAACAATAAGGATGGATGATGAGGGATGGATGCTTAATAATTAATTGCATCTATATTCTTTATTTTATCTCTCATCATTCATCTCTCATCATTCATTTCATAGATGCATCAACAAACGATAGAGGAAGTAAGTCTTTCACACTACTTATGCAATAAACACCATTAGTTCCATACAACAATATCCTTATTGGGCGTTTGTATCTGTCCTCAATCTCCAATATCACTTGTCGGCAAGCCCCACATGGAGATACTGGCTCAGTGAGTAATCCGTTGTCATTGCGTGCTGCTATAGCGAGTGTGGTTATCGGTTGATCGGGATGTTGCGCTTGAGCGGAGAATATCGCCGTGCGCTCTGCACACAATCCAGACGGAAATGCAGCATTCTCCTGATTGGCACCTATAATTATGAGCCCGTTTTCCAGTCTCACCGCCGCACCAACATAGAAATGACTGTAGGTAGCATAAGCGTTGTCTGTAGCCTTGATAGCGATATTCACAAGTTCACGGTCACAATTATTAAGTTCTTCCATTAAGCAATTCTCAATTTTGATGTTAATTTCTATTTCTTTCATAGCATTATTTTTTTATGTATTCATAAGCTCCAATATCTGGGGTCTCATCCCGTTTCAGTCCATTTCTGTCATAAGGCATGGCGGTAGATGCATCTGCCTTGTCAACAGCAGAGCTGGTGCTTTTCAGATTGAAATCATATCTCAGATTGTAGGTATCAATCTTTTTAAAATGCTTTATGCCTGTCGAAATGGTGTCCTTTGTGTCTTCATAAGTCACATTTGTGAAGTGTATACTGTCGACGGTCATTATCTTTGGTATGCGAATTATACAATGGTCAAAGGCATAGTTGAACGTCTTTAAAGTATCTTCATGCTCGCCCTCCATTACATCGTCTGCATATCCAGTAATTAGCGTATTAATGCATTTCATCTTCAACAATGGTGTGTGCGTGCTACTGAACATAATGGCTGCTCCCCTATTAGCGTTAAAGGGATAGAATTGTGCCAGAGTGCATCCATTAATGTCAGCCTTGCCTCCGTCTACATAAACACAATCGTTTAGTGTGTTTGTTATCTGGCAATTGCTGACAAACACGTTTGAATTGACAGTCTTCAATCCATATCCATTACAATTGTGTATTGTGGACGATTCCATAGTGAACTTTGTCTTGTCCAAATTAGAAGAATCTGCCACAAGTCCGTTGTCTGTGTTGTGAATGTCGGTATAGTTGATTACATTGCCATAAGACGATCCATACAGATGTACCCCTTTCCATTGTCCGCTCACACAGTCATAAGGCAGATAGCTGAACATATTGTCCAACCGATCGCCCCTCAACACAACGTTGTTGCTTGGCGTACCGCTACATATAAGTCTACCATACACATCTATTGCTGCATCAGCATGAAAATACAGCGTTGTTCCAGCAGATAGAGTAAGCGTTGCACCACTATCTACTGTCAATCCGCCATAGATAACAATTGGTTTTGGCCAGCTAATAATCGAGTCTTTTGATATTTTTACATTGTGCAGAAGTTTAGCATCCCACGACCATGCATTAAGGTTAACCTTCTGTTGCACTCCGCTTTCAAGTGTGAAGATGAGATTATCTGTTATTTTCTTCGGATTGTCCTGATATGTAGAAGTAGTTGTCACCTCCAAAAACACACGGATGCTATCCTTGTTGTGTATCTCCAAATTGCTTGTTTGATAACCGCTCGTCTGCCCCAAATACGTACCATTTACATTCACACGAAATCCAGTTTGGTTGCCTTTCTCTAACCTTACATTGGTGCAACGCAATCCGTCTCCCGATTTATTATACACCCAAAACGATTTTGTAGACGACGGCACATTCGAAAAAATGGTATCCATATACACTGTATCAGCAGAGAAAGTAAGTTGTTTGCCAATAGAAGCAGAAAAGCTATCATTTTCGCTGCAAGCCGATAGCAATGCCAAAGATGCCATCATCGTTATTATTATTGATTTGTATTTCATCAAATTGATAACGATATTTCTTCCGTTTTATTTTATCACCACCTTCTTTCCGCTGACAATATAGACACCTTTGACCAATCCGTCAGTGCTACCACCCACATACTGTCCGTTAAGATTGTATACACTAACGTTGCCCATCTGGGTTTTAACGCTAATATATTCTATGCCTGTAAACGAGGATTCATAATTGTCATAGCTAAAAACCTTATCTTTATCAGTGCCCCATACATATTGTTCCAATCCCGGATAATCTATATATGGGTTTCTGTTCTTTTGAATAGAATATATTGCGTTATTTCGATCAATCTCTTTTTGGCTTACGGGGTCTTCTTTAGCCCATCTTAGCAGCATATTAATTGCCCAGTCTTTGTATGCTGGATATGAATTATTGGCGTGCATCGGACTAGTCCAACCCTGTATCTTGTTTTCATAGCATGTAGCCATATAGAAGTAAGAACGTGCCAAATCGCCCTTGTATTCATCGTTCGGTTCGAATACCACTCCGGTATAACCTATGTCTGAATTGCAGGGTCCCAACTTGCTAAAAGATCCTGAAGACTTATATGTGGGGCTGTCGGTCTCCCCGTATGGATAGTTACCACGTCGATTATTTACGTATCCGTCTGTAGGATATAGGTTAAACAAGTCCGTGTACATAGGAACATTGTCATTAAACCAACTTGCTGGCGTAGAGTGTTCGCGGTTATAAACATCATTTTCTTTACTATAACTCCCCGCCTGGTCTGTAACAAAAGTAAAATTGGAAATACCAGAATATATATCCCATACTTTTCCATCGCTTCTTTTGTCAGTCGTTTTGAAATCTGTCCACAGATTAGAATATGAACGTTGAGCATGTCCGACAATAATTCCACACATTGCTGTTTTCAAGGCTGCCCCAGCCTTTCCATCTGCATTTTGATAATATGTGCCTGTGTGATTGGGGCCCTGTGCCACAACAGAGGTAAGTATCATGCATAGCATGATTGTAATAGTTGTCTTTTTGTGTCTCATATTTAGTGTTTATATTTCGTGCAAAGATACAAAAAATATGAAAGTCTTACAATAGCTTCACCTAAGTATTTTTAATATGTGCCTTAATTCCGCAGAAAGTTTACTTGCATAGTTCAAATCAATGTTGAGAAGTTCTTTTAGCCTGTTTTAAGCGATACTAACAAATATCAACTCTCCAGTGTTAAAAACCAAAACCCACTCGAAATAAGTGGGTTCGTTATAGTTATAAGGAAATTGCATAAGTTACTGATAAACAATTACTTGCCGATACAGAAGTTAGAGAAGATCGATGTTAAAACTTCATTGGTGGTTATTGTACCACCTGTTATTTCACCTAATTGTTCCAAGCTTATATGTAAGTCTTCGGAAATGAGGTCGCCACTAATATCTGTCTGCAAACCCAAAATAACACGGGAAATGCTTTCTTGAGCATTGGTCAAGGCTTCAAAATGACGGGTGTTGGTAATAATGACATCATCCTCCGAAATCTCGGATATGTTGGCGGCTTCATATATAGCTTTTTCGAGATTATCGATATTCGTGCCAAATTTAGCACTGATAGAGATTGATGGGATATCTTTCAAATCACTGATAACGAAATCTTCAGACTCAAATTTATCTATTTTGTTGTAAATGATTATTAGTTTCTTATCATTGCAACGATTTTTGATGTCAGTGATTTCTTCGATTGTGGGCTGGGTGTCAATAACCCATAACACAATGATGGCTTCTTTTAGTTTCTGGTATGTGCGCTGAATGCCTAATTGTTCTATCTTGTCTGCGGTGTGACGGATGCCTGCGGTATCGATAAAGCGGAATGTGATGCCGCTAATTTCTGTTGTATCCTCTATGACATCACGGGTGGTACCATGAAATTCACTCACTATAGCCTTGTCCTCGTGAAGCAGAATATTGAGCAATGTGCTTTTACCAACATTAGTTTTTCCTATAATGGCAACAGGAATACCTCGTTTGAGAGCATTACCTGTTTCGAACGAGTGAACTAGGACTGTTATGCGGTTGTCTATCTTTTTTGCTAAGTCTAAAAGTTGTTTACGGTCAGCAAAATTAACATCCTGATCGCTAAAATCGAGTTCCAACTCGAGCAAGGATGTTATCTTAAGCAATTGTTCACGCAGAAGAGCCAATTCGTTACTAAAGTTTCCCTTCAGTTGACTTAATGCAATATTGTGCGTGGCTTTATTTGTAGCGGAAACTATATCGGCAACTGCTTCTGCCTGACTGAGATCCATCTTCCCATTAAGGTAAGCGCGCTGGGTATATTCTCCAGGTTTGGCTTGACGACACCCACAAGCAATTAATGTCTGTAATGCCTGACGGAGAATATATCTGCTGCCATGACAACTTATTTCGGTGCTATCTTCGCCTGTGTATGAATGTGGGGCACGGAAGACACTAACCAAAACATCATCAATGGTATTGTTATATATATCTGTAAGTTCACCATAATGGATTGTATTTGGCTTAGCTTCTAACAAGGATTCGTGATTTGCGGTTTTAATTATCTTATCTGTGATTTCTATAGTTAATGGACCGGAAACCCGAATAACACCAATTGCACCTCCTGCCAATGTAGCAAGGGCGCATATTGTATCGTTTATCATATTCTTTCAAGAACTTTTTCTACAAGAGTGTCTATACTGTTTTTGTAATTTGCATTAGCACTTTTAGCCAAACGGTTTGCAATAACCATGCAACATGTCATAGCTTTGTGACCCATCAATCGCGAAAGACCCGCGACCGCACTGCTTTCCATTTCAAAATTGGTTATTTTTAAACCATTGAATTCAAAACGCTCAACTTTTGCATTTTGGTCAGGATCAGCCAATGGGATGCGGAGTTCACGACCTTGTGGACCAAAGAAGCCGCCACACGCGATTGTCACTCCACGAACCATGTCATTTTTTGCGATTCGCTCTATAAGCTCTTTGTCATTGTCAATGACGTAAGGTGCGCATAATTGTGGATTCCAATTCATGTGTATTTTAAATTGTTCTTCGAAATCAAGGTCACAAACGTCATTGCGCCCTGCATAAAAATTCAGCAATCCATCGAAGCCAATACTCTTTTCACTAGCGATAAATGTGCCTGCTGGTGTGTCGGGTTGCAGCCCTCCACAAGTACCAACTCTAACAAAAGTGAGTTGATGCAATTTTTCCTTTTCCGTACGGGTTTTGAAGTCAATATTAGCAAGAGCATCCATTTCATTTACTACTATGTCGATATTATCACAGCCAATGCCGGTACTTTGCACTGTAATTCGTTTACCCTTATATGTTCCCGTAACAGAATGAAATTCACGATTACTAACCTCGCATTCTATCTTATCGAAATGAGATGAGACGAGTGAAACACGGTCAGGGTCACCAACTAGAATTATCTTGTATGCTAATTGTTCCGGTTTTAAATGAAGGTGGAATATGCTACCATCTTCATTAATTATTAATTCTGATTCTGCAAAATGCTTCATAATTATGTATCCTTACTAATTTATTGTTAACAGATTTTCTGTATTTCTGATTTTCTTTTCCATATTTACTATGTTTGTTTTCTGTTGCTCAATTTCTTTCTCAGCCATGAGCAATTCATTTATCATCTCTTGTTGAATATGAGATGACGAATTGTGGTATTCTATCCTGTGATTATCAAACTTTTGCTCGTTTTTATTCAATGTGTTTTTCATGTTGAGCAGTTCTAAAAATAAGTGACGGTCAGTGGGAGAGCGAAAATCATCTATGCTGTGGTATGTGATAGTATCATTGATTATAAATGATATAGACTTATTGTCTTGCTTCTGAGAAGAAGATTGCATCATTTGATGCAATCTATCCATTGCACTATTACGGTCACCATATTTCCATGTGTTTTTGATACAGCTAAGTTTGGCATAACCATCCAATTGTTGCTCCGTAATATTATCATGACCAAATCCCATTCGGGGATATGTTGGTACAAATGTGTAGATGCAGACCTTGCCTTCTGGTTGATATCTGTCACTTACCAGCCATCCCAAAGTGTCTAGTTCATCATAAACTAGAAGATAGTCATTTGCAGTGGAGTTAAATGGAAGTCCATAATTTTCTGGTTTATAGAATTTTTTAGTATCATTGTCAAAAAGAGTCATGAATATGTCGTATCCGCCTATGCTGTTCTTTCCTTTTGCAGAAAAGAAAAGCGTGATGCCATCTGCCATCATGAATGGATAATTTGGTTCAATAAACTCATCACCAATACCATTGAGAGGTTGTGGCTTTGTCCAATCATCGCCCAATTTGTCTATTGTATAAATCTGCCTGCCATAGACGGTATCACACTTAGAGTAATAACAACGGTTTCCAAATTCGTTTTGATATACAAAAGAGTTAGGATATTTGTCAGTTTTGAAAAAATCATTATAACAGGTTATTTTTCCAGATTCATGGTTGAGTGGGATCTGTTTGACAAAATCATTCTTGTCAACAATAATGCTATCAATAAACATTACTTTTGCAGTTGATTGAAGCATATTGTTATACAATCTTTGGGCCGTAGTCTCTTCTATATTTGCAACTTTTTGTTTCTTCTTTGCAATCGTATTATACTTTTGAGCCATTGCCATGCTAGAAATCATCAATAAAATTGAAATAGATATGATATTGTATTTTCTCATTTGCTTACTATTATGATAACAAAGATAGTGATTTATTTGATAACTTAAATATGAAAACTAAAAAATTATAGTTATTTAAGGAGGTGCTTTATAGTTGTAACTATTTAGCAACTTGCATGAAGATTCTATTAATGCCTTAGATCAGAGCTCAGATTGTATCGTAGGCTTGTTGTCCATGTTTCTTTGCCAACTCTACAATAGAATATATTACTACAAATGCATCAACCTTGTAGCTAGATAAGCACTTGCGTAAATATCTGTTCTCCACATTGAGCCTCTCTTTTTCGCGAGTTAATTTACATACACTATTTAGGGTCTGCTGAATTACAAATACCTATTGTTTGTTAGAATCAAATTTTTAGCGACCAGCAGGTTTTGAAATTCAAACATTACTAGATTAAAGCCACGTTCCATCAAGAAAAGG
>OBMA010000292.1_pt1 | contig 28837 bp, 27 predicted proteins | sample 1539141 | NCBI WGS metagenome assembly OBMA01 (sample SAMEA3991484, study PRJEB22521) | metagenome | biome: anthropogenic terrestrial biome; feature: sewage plant; material: raw primary sludge | place: Sweden | collected 2012-09-26
TTGCGCAGCCCTGGCGGAGGCGGCACAAATCGCACTCCAGCACGGGGACCGCGCCACTGCCTGAGCGCCCACGCCTGTTGGTAGTGGACGACCAGCCAATCAACATCCAAACGCTGTACCAAATTTTTCACGCTGATCACGAAGTATTCATGGCCACAGGCGGCGAGCAGGCGCTGGCTTTTTGCCGTGACAACCTACCCCCTGATCTGATTCTTCTGGATGTGGTCATGCCCGGTATGGATGGCATCGAAGTCTGTCGCCGCCTCAAGTCCAACCCGGCGCTGGCGGATATTCCGGTGATTTTTGTCACGGCCCACTCCGAGCCAGCCGACGAGGTCGCTGCCCTGGCCGCAGGCGGGGTGGATTTCATTGCCAAGCCGGTCAATCCAGTCGTGGTGCGGGCGCGCGTCAAAACCCATCTCACACTCAAGGCGCAGACCGATTTGCTGCACTCCATGGTTTTTATCGATGGCCTGACTGGCGTTGCCAATCGCCGCCGCTTTGACGAAGTCTTGCAGATCGAGTGGCACCGCTGCCGGCGCAGCAACAAGCCATTGACGCTATTGATGATTGATATCGACCATTTCAAACGCTACAACGACCATTACGGCCACCAAGCCGGCGATGCCTGCTTGCAGCAAGTGGCCGCTGGCCTCAAGGCTGGCCTCAAGCGCGCGCAAGACCTGGTAGCGCGCTACGGTGGCGAGGAGTTCGTGTGCCTGATGCCCGAGTGCGACCATCCTGCCGGCCAGACCAAGGCTGAAGAGTTGCGCGCGGCCGTGGCGGCGCTGGGGATTGCCCACGCTGACTCGCCCACCGCCAGCTGCGTGACGCTGAGCATCGGTGTCGCGGTCATGCAACCGAGCAGCGCAAATACCCCTGAAGCGCTCATCGCGGCGGCGGATGCAGCGCTTTATGAAGCCAAACGCAACGGCCGCAACAGGGTGTCGGTATCCGCTGACCTGTGACCTGTGACGATGGCCGTGGCTGGGCAACCGCCGGGGTGCCAGGCAGAGAGTATTTCAGCCGCCTGCTAGGCAAAACAAAAAATAATTCACATAATTGACGTTTACGTAAAAGACAACCTAAAGGAGCACCATGGAGATACAAGGCAAAGTTTTCATCGTCACTGGCGGCGCATCGGGCTTGGGTGAGGGCACCGCCCGCATGCTGGCAGCCGCTGGCGGCAAAGTCGTGATCGCCGACATGCAAGCAGAAAAAGGCCAGGCTGTGGCCCAAGCCATTGGCGGTGTTTTTGTGCGCTGCGATGTCACCAGCGAAGCCGATGGCCAGGCCGTGATCGCGCAAGCGACGGCACTGGGCAAGCTCATGGGCTTGGTCAATTGTGCGGGCGTGGCCCCGGCCGAAAAAATCGTTGGCAAAAACGGAGCCCATAGCCTGGCCAACTTCAGCAAAACCATCAGCATCAACCTGATTGGCAGCTTCAATATGATGCGCCTGGCCGCCGAAGCCATGGGCAAAAATGAACCTGAAAGCACCGGTGAGCGCGGCGTGCTCATTTCCACGGCCAGCGTTGCTGCCTACGACGGGCAAATTGGCCAGGCCGCCTACGCCGCCTCCAAAGGGGGCATCGTCGGCATGACCCTGCCCATTGCCCGTGACCTGGCCCGCAGCGGCATTCGCAATATGACGATTGCCCCCGGCATTTTTGGCACGCCGATGCTGTTTGGTATGCCCCAGGAAGTGCAAGATGCCTTGGCCGCTGGCGTTCCTTTTCCCAGCCGTTTGGGCAAGCCGGAAGACTTTGCCAAACTGGTGCGCCATATTTTTGAGAACGACATGCTCAATGGCGAAGTCATTCGCCTGGATGGTGCCATTCGCCTGGCACCCAAATAAATACACCAACGGGGGCTGGCACGCCCCCGTTAAAACATTTACCACCATAGATAGCCAGGCGCTGGTATAGGCGACCTGGCTGTTTTTATTTAACCCGCTGCGTTATCTGTGGCATTTTCAGCCTGCGGCCAGTCGCGGATATAGGCTTTGAGCAATTGGTTTTCAAAGCTTTGCTCTTCCACCACGGCCTTGGCCACGTCGTAAAAGCTGACCACGCCCATCAGCATGCTGCCATCCATCACCGGCATGTAGCGCGCATGGCGCTCCAGCATCATGCGCCGCACCTCGTCCATCTCGGTATCGACCGTGCACAGCAGCGGTTGTTTTTCCATGGCATCGCGCACCGTCACCTGCGCCACTTGGCCGTTGTGCTTGACAACATCTTTGATGACTTCGCGAAAAGTCAGCATGCCCACGACGGCGCCGCCCTCAACGACCACCAGCGAGCCCATGTCCTTTTCGGCCATGGTGGCCATGGCTTGGGCCAAGCTATCGTCCGGCTTGACGACGTACAGGGTGCCGCCTTTGACGCGCAAGATATCGCTAACTTTCATGGTATTGCCCTTTTCTGCAAAATTTTCACTTACCAAAGCACTTAAGCTTTAAATAATAGCGTAATCCTCCCGCCATCTTTTATGACGTTTTGACATCAATAACTATTTTCAATGCCTAAATAGACTAAAGCGCCATGTATTTCGACATTCACCTTCCTTCTTCGGCAGCCCAAACCCAAACTGCCCGTCTGTATGTAGATAACACTGCAGAGAATACTGCCCGCCCTGGGCCAGCGCCGCACCCGACGGTTTTGGCAATTCACGGTGTGCTGTGCGATCACAGCGTATGGCAGCCCCTGGCCCCAGGGTTGCACGCCCTGGGCTGGAATATGGCAGCGCTGGACCTGCCGGGCCATGGCCGCAGCAGCGGCCCAGCCCCCCACAATGTGCCAGAGGCCGCCGCGTGGATTGTCGCTTTGGTCCAGGCCATGCAGCTGCCCCGCGTCATCCTGATGGGCCACAGCTGGGGCAGCTTGATTGCCTTGGCGGCCGCCGCGCAATTAGGGGAGCGTATTTCACATCTGGTTTTAATCGGCACGGCCAGCCCGATGACCGTGGCACCGGCGCTGTTGGACTTGGCCCAAAACGACCCGGCACAAGCCATTGCCTTGATCGACAAATACAGCCGCAGCCCCATCACTCCGGCTGATTTTGATGGCCAAGCACTGGGCCACGCGGTGCTGGCCAGCAACCCTGCCACCAATCTTTTGCACTGCGGGCTGACCGCGTGCAACAGTTACCACGAAGCCCCCGTGGCCATGCAGCAAGTGACCGCCCCCACCTTGTTCATGACCGGCGAATACGACCGCATGACCCCCGCTGCGGCTGCCCAGCCGCTGATTGCTGCCGCCCAAAGCCGCGCCCCCCAGCAAGGCAATGCGCCCACCACCCACGTGGTCACTTTGGCCTGCGGCCACCAGCACATGCTTGATGCCACCCCCGCGCTGGTGCAGGCGCTGGCCGACTTTGTGCGCAGCTAAATTGCAGCGCCCTCTTCTGCGCCATTGACGTTCACAGCCGCGCCAGCCGCCCGATGGGTGGGCAGCACCTGCGCCACCGTGTGCTGCGCCCAGCCACTGCGCTCCCACAATGGCGCTGTGGCCCCCTCTTGGCGCAGCAGCAAAACCTCCAGCAACGGGGCCAGGGCGGTGGTTTGCGGATCGGCCAGCAGCACATAACGCGGCTCGCCCTCTTCCAAATAAGACGTGGCCGACTCGGGCATCGCCCCCACCCAGCGCAAAGCGGTCAGCGCCGCCAAGGCCGGTTCAATCTGCAGGCGATCGACATGCAATTGCTGGGCCAAAGCACTGCCCGCCAGCCCCCGTTCGCTGTCATTGCGCAGTGGGGCCAAGGCGGCCAGCACCTCCAGCGCCAAAGCAAAATCGCGCCCCGGGCCATCCAGTGCCCGGCTGGCCCCGGAGCGCAGGCTGGGCCAGTACGCCGCCACAATCGCCCCCAGCAGGAAAATCACCCAGCAGATGTAAATCCACAGCAGCAAAATCGGCAGCGTGGCAAAAGTGCCGTAAATGGCCGAATAGGTCGGTACCGTCGCCAGGTACAGCCCCAGCAGCTTGCGCGCCAGCGCCAGGCCCAGCGAGACAAAAATTCCCCCCGCCCAGGCATGGCGCCAACGCACCGGGGTATTGGGCACAAAGTGGTACAGCGCGGCCATGGCAGCGGCCATCAGCAGCAGCTCCAGCGAATTAAAGCCCCACTGCACCGCAGCGGGCAGCGCCTGCACCAGCCCGCGCGAGGCCGACACCACGTAAGACGTAGTGGCCACACTCATACCCAGCAGCAGCGGCCCCAAGGTCAGCACCCCCCAGTAAATGAGCAGTCGCTGGCCCAGCGGACGCAGGCGCTGCACACGCCAGATGTGGTTCAAGGTTTTGTCCATGGTCAGCGTCAGCTGAATGACCGTAACCACCAAAAACCCCAGGCCCACCGCCCCCAACTGGCTGGCTTTGCTGGAAAACTGCAAGATGTAGCCCATCAGCTGCTCGGCGATGGCTTCAGGAATCAGGCTTTGCACCAGCCAGCTTTGCAGGTTTTCTTGCAAACGCGCAAAGCTGGGAAAGGCGGTGAACACCGCCAACAACACGGTAAAAAACGGCACGATGGCCAGCAGCGTGGTGTAGGTCAGGCTGCTGGCCGTCAGCCCCAATTGGTCGTTGGCAAAACGCTGGCGCAGCATGCGCAAGGTGTTGCCCCAAGAAAATTCAGAAGCAGTAAAACCAGTAGGTAATGCGCGGCGGCGCAGGAAAGGCATGGGCATAGGCCCTATGATGCCACCCCCATGGCATCTGCACCCTCCATGACCTCTTCTGCTCCCCCCCCTTTTTCTGCGCTGCCGCGCCACGCCCAAGTCACCCAGATAGCGGCCGTCAGCAGCTTGGTCGCCTTGATTGTGCTGTGCGTGGCCTGGGAGCTGTGGCTGGCCCCAGTGCGCCCCGGTGGCTCGCTGCTGGCCCTCAAGGCCCTGCCCTTGGTGCTGCCGCTGCCCGGACTGCTCAAGCGGCGCATGTACACCTACCGCTGGCTCAGTTTGATGATTTGGCTTTACTGCACCGAAGGCCTGGTGCGCGCCACCAGCGATACCGCCCCCAGCAGCTACTACGCCTGGGCCGAAGTGGTGCTATGTATTTTGTTGTTTACTGCGTGTACCCTGCATATACGTTTGCGCCTTAAAGCTGCTAAAACCATGCAACAGCAAGCGTGAACAGCTCACTTATTTGCTAGTACGGCCTCCCTCATTACGGATAATTTTTATGACGACTGCCATTCTTGACACTCTGCGCCAAGCCGTTGGTGCCGCGCATGTTCTGACCGACGGCGATTTAAGCGCCTACGAGCGCGACTGGCGCGGCCGCATGCAGGGCAAGGCGCTGGCCGTGGTGCGCCCAGGTTCTACCCAGGAAGTGGCCGCCGTGGTCAAGGTCTGCGCGGCCGCTGGCGTGGCCATCATTCCCCAGGGCGGCAATACCGGCCTGTCGGTGGGCTCCACACCCGATGCCAGCGGCACCCAGGTGGTGCTAAGCCTGACACGCATGCACGCCATCCGCGCGGTGGATGCCGACAACCTGACCATCACCGTCGAGGCCGGCTGCATCCTGCAAAACCTGCAGCAGGCGGCGCAGCAGGCGGGCTTTTTGTTCCCGCTGTCGCTGGCTGCCGAGGGCTCTTGCACCATCGGCGGCAACCTCGGTGCCAACGCGGGCGGCACCCAGGTGGTGCGCTACGGCAATGCGCGCGAGCTGTGCCTGGGGCTGGAAGTGGTCACCCCCCAGGGCGACATCTGGGACGGTCTGACCGGCCTGCGCAAGGACAACACCGGCTACGACCTGCGCAATTTATTTATCGGCAGCGAGGGCACCCTGGGCATCATCACCGCCGCGACGATGAAACTCTTTCCCCAGCCCGTGGCCCGCCTGACCGCCTTTGCCGCCGTGCCCAGCATGCAGGCTGCCGTGCGCCTGCTGGGGCTGGCGCACCAGCATTTGTCGGCCGGGCTGACGGGCTTTGAGGTGATGGGGCAATTTGCCCTGTCCCTGGTGGTGAAACACATGCCGCAATTGCGCGTGCCTTTTGCCGGGATGGACGGTGCGCCCTACTGCGTGCTACTGGAAAACAGCGACAGCGAATCCGAAGCGCACGCCCGCCAGCGCTTTGAAAGCCTGCTGGAGCTGGCCTTTGAAGACGGCTGCGTACTCGATGCCGTGGTGGCCGAAAACCTCAGCCAAGCGCACGACTTGTGGCATGTGCGCGAGAGCATTCCCCTGGCGCAAGCGCAGGAGGGGCTGAACATCAAGCACGATATTTCTGTGCCCACCTCGCGCATTCCCGCCTTCGTGGAACACGCCGATGCGCTGCTGCAGCGCGAGATTGCCGGCGTGCGCCTGGTCAATTTTGGCCATTTGGGCGACGGCAACCTGCACTACAACGTGCAAGCGCCTGAAGGGGCCGATGGCAAAGCCTTCCTGCGCGAGCAAGAGCCACGCGTCAATGCCCTGGTGTACGACGCGGTGGCGCAATTTGGCGGCTCATTCTCTGCCGAGCACGGCGTGGGCCAGCTCAAAACGCCCCAGTTGCAGCAGTACGAGTCGCCCGTGGCCCTGTCGCTGATGCGCGCCATCAAGCAAGCGCTGGACCCGCAGAACATCATGAACCCCGGCTGCATGCTGGCCAAAGACTAAAGGGACTGTGATGACGGCAACTTCCCTCCCCACCGCCCGCCCCGTGCGCCACCAGTACGAAGACCTGTTGCGCCACGTCTATTTCCATGGTGCTGAAAAAAGCGACCGCACCGGCACCGGCACCAAAAGCGTGTTCGGCCACCAAATGCGCTTTGACCTGGCCGAAGGTTTTCCGCTGGTCACCACCAAAAAAGTCCACCTCAAAAGCATCATCCTGGAGCTGCTGTGGTTCCTGCGCGGCGACAGCAACGTGCGCTGGCTGCAAGAGCGCGGCTGCACCATCTGGGACGAATGGGCGGCCGAAGACGGCAGCCTCGGCCCCGTCTATGGCGTGCAATGGCGCAGCTGGCCCACGCCCGGCGGCGGGCACATCGACCAAATCCAGCAGGTCATCGACACCCTGAAAACCAACCCCGACAGCCGCCGCATCCTGGTCAGCGCCTGGAACGTGGCCGAGCTCGACCAGATGGCGCTGATGCCCTGCCATGCGCTGTTCCAGTTCTACGTGGCCAATGGCAAGTTGAGCTGCCAGCTCTACCAGCGCAGCGCCGACATTTTCCTGGGCGTACCCTTCAACATCGCCAGCTATGCCCTGCTCACCCACATGGTGGCCCAGCAGTGCGATTTGCAGGTGGGCGACTTCATCTGGACGGGCGGCGACTGCCACCTCTACAACAACCACCTGCAGCAAGTGCAAACCCAGCTGGCCCGCGCCCCCTACCCTTACCCAACGCTGCACATCCAGCGCCGCCCACAGAGCCTGTTTGACTACACCCTGGAAGACTTTGTGGTGGCCGACTACCAGCACCACGCCCCCATCAAAGCCCCGGTAGCTGTATAAAAAGAAAGCTTCTTGCGCTGATAAATAAAGAGAAAAATAAGCTTTTTTATTTAAATCCCATACAACACAAGCGCAAACAGCTAGCAAATTATGACCATCTGCTTAATCTACGCCCAAGCCGCCAACGCAGTGATTGGCAAAGACGGCACCATGCCCTGGCACCTGCCGGAAGACCTGGCGCATTTTCGCCAGCGCACCCAGGGCTGCGCCGTCGTCATGGGCCGCACCACCTGGGACAGCCTGCCTGAGCGCTTTCGCCCCCTGCCTGGGCGCACCAACATCGTCGTCACGCGCAACCCCGCCTGGCAAGCCGCCGGAGCCATCGCGGCCCACAGCCTGCCCGAGGCACTGGCCGAAGCGGCCCGGCACAGCGCCACCGTCTGGGTCATCGGCGGGGCGCAAATCTACGCCCAGGCGCTGCCGCTGGCCGATGCGGTCGAGGTCACCCACATCCAGCACAACTTTGACGGTGATGCCTTTGCCCCCACCCTGGGCCCCGAATGGCACGCCGTCCAGCACCGCGATGCCACCAGCGCCCAAGGCTGGCCCCTGCGCTTTGTCCGTTACGAGCGCTTGCGTGACTACACTAGTAAAAACCCTAGGTAGTTCCCCATACCCCTAGTGTTTCAGATAGCAACAAAAAAGAGTATGCTGCAGTGCAACATTAAGTCTTATTGAGGACTGTCCATGAGCCTGGTACAAACTCTACCGTCTGGCCCCTTGGATATCGTCGGTGATATCCATGGCGAGCAAGCGGCACTGCTGCAGCTACTGCGCCACCTCGGCTATGACGCGCGAGGCAATCACCCAGAAGGCCGCACTCTGGTGTTCTTGGGCGATTTTGTCGATCGCGGCCCGGACAGCCCTGGGGTGATCGGCATCGTCCACCAGCTGGTCACCAGCGGCAAAGCCGTGGCCATTGCGGGCAACCACGAGATCAATCTGCTGCGCAACGACCCCAAAGATGGTTCGGGCTGGTTTTTTGATGCCCGCCTGCAAAGCGATTTGCGCAAATACCCCTGTTTTGCCCGCCCGCACGACCCGGCCGAGCGCAGCGCCATCGTGCACTTTTTGCGCGACCTGCCCGTGGCGCTGGAGCGCGAGGATCTGCGCATCGTCCACGCCGCTTGGAGTGGCGCAGCCGTGGAGCAAGCCCGCCGCCAGCCCTTGGGGGGCCTGCGCGCTGCCTACGACCAATGGGAGGCGCAAGCCGCCCAGGCCGCCCAGGCCCAGCGCATTACCGAGCGCATGGCCCAAGAGCGCGAACTGTGGCCACACAATCTGGAGCACGGCGAGCACCGCCCCCCCTTCTTGCAGGCCCATTGCGACAACGAGCTCAACAAATCCATCTTCAACCCGCTCAAAGTACTGACCTGCGGGTTAGAAGACCCCGCGACCGAGCCCTTTTTTGCTGGCAACAAATGGCGCTTTGTGCAGCGCCAGGCATGGTGGGAGCACTACACCGAAGCCACCCCCGTCGTCATTGGCCACTACTGGCGGCGCATTGACCCGCACCATTGCACCCAAGAAGGCTTGTTTGCCGACGTGGCCCCTTTCGCCTGGCACGGCCAGCGGCAGAATGTTTTCTGCGTGGATTACTCGGTCGGTGCCCGCGCCCAGGCCCGCAAAAAAGAGCAAGCCACCCACGGCTTTAAGCTGGCCGCCCTGCGCTGGCCCGAGCGCACCTTGATGTTTGACGATGGCCAGCAGCAAACCACCCACGGCTTTATGCAACGCCCGCCGCAGCCCCACACTGCGCACAACGCATCGGCAAACCAGCAGCGCCTGGCCTCGGTCCACGCCATCCGCAGCCTAGGCTACCCGCTCCACCTGGGGCTGCCGCTGTCCAGGGCTGCACCCATTAGCGGCTGATGGATGAGCGCATAGGGGGGCATGTCAGCGCAAATCGGGCAATTGGTAGCCACCAGCACTTCGCGCAGCTTGGTTTTGAGCATCTTGCCCGTAGCGCCCAGCGGAATGGCATCGACAAACACCACGTCATCCGGAATTTGCCACTTGGCCAGCTTGCCCTCGTAAAACCCCAGCAGTTCTTCGCGCGTAACACTGGCCCCAGGTTTGGTAGCGACCACCACGATGGGGCGCTCGTCCCATTTGGGATGCGCCATGCCAACACAGGCGGCCACGGCCACGGCGGGGTGGCCCATGGCGATGTTTTCGATGTCAATCGAGCTGATCCACTCGCCACCAGACTTGATCACGTCCTTGCTGCGGTCGGTAATTTGCATGAAACCATCGGCATCAATGGTGGCCACATCGCCCGTGGGCAGCCAGCCCAGGCCCGCCTCATCAACGACCAGCGGGCTTTCGCCCTTGTAGTACTGCTGCAAAATCCACGGCCCGCGCACCAGCAAATCGCCATAGGTCTTGCCATCCCAGGGCTGGTCGCGGCCATCGCCACCGACGATTTTCATCTCCACCCCATAAATCGCCCGGCCTTGCTTGGCGCTGATCTTGCGCTGCTCCTCTTTCGGCAGGGCCATTTGCCCGGCCTTGAAAGTGCAGACTGCGCCCAGGGGGCTGGTTTCGGTCATGCCCCAGGCGTGCAGCACCTGCACGCCAAAATCATCTTCAAAGGCCGCAATCATCGCCGGCGGGCAGGCTGCGCCGCCAATCACGGTGCGCTTTAAGCTGCTAAAGCGCAGCTGCTGCGGCTGCACGTGGCCCAGCAGCATTTGCCAGATGGTGGGCACCCCGGCGGCAAAGGTGACCCCTTCGGCCTCCATCAATTCATAGAGGGATTTGCCATCCAGCGCCGGGCCAGGCAGCACCAGCTTGGCCCCCACTTGCGCGGCGGTGTACGGAATGCCCCAGGCATTGACGTGAAACATCGGCACCACGGGCAAGATCACATCCCGCGCCGACAGGCCCATGGAATCAGGCAAAGCGGCGGCATACGCGTGCAGGGTGCTGGAGCGGTGGCTGTACAACGCCCCCTTGGGGTTGCCCGTGGTACCGCTGGTGTAGCACAGGCTGGAAGCGGTGTTTTCATCAAACTGGGGCCAGTGGTAGCGGCCATCGTGGGCGGCAATCCAGGCTTCGTAACTGACCAGGCCGGGGATGCCGCTGTCGGCGGGCAGCTTGTCGGCATCGCACAGCGCCACCCACTGCTTGACCGTGGGGCACAGGCGGTACACGGCTTGCACCAGGGGCAAAAAGCTCAGGTCAAAGCACAGCACCTCGTCTTCGGCGTGATTCACAATCCAGGCCACCTGTTCAAAGTGCAGGCGCGGGTTGATGGTGTGCAGCACCCGGCCCGAGCCGCTCACGCCGTAATACATCTCCAGGTGGCGGTAACCGTTCCAGGCAATGCTGGCCACCCGGGCACCCTGGGGCAGGCCCAAGGCATCCAGCGCCTGCGCCAATTGCTTAGCGCGCTGGCGCACTGCGGCCCAGGTGGTGCGGTGAATATCGCCCTCCACCCGGCGCGAGACCACTTCGGTCGTGCCGTGGTAGTGGGCCGCAAATTCGATCATGGAAGAAATCAACAGCGGTTGGTTTTGCATCAAACCTTGCATTCAGCGTCTCCTTAGTGGTGCTCCATCCCCGACGGGAATAACCGCGCATCGTAAAACACGCACGGTCGTTCGTATTCAAGGGATTTTACGGATTGGAGACCTGCAGAACCCACGCACCGCGTCCCAGCGCCAGCTTATGGGGACTACGCCGCGGCCCCGGCAATGCCCAGCAGCGCAGCGCTATCGCGCACGACCAGACCACCGGGCTCGATCCGGATGGCTTGCTCGCGCTCCATGGCTTTGAGCTCTTGGTTCACGCGCTGGCGCGAGGCCCCCAGCAGCTGGGCCAACTCCTCCTGCGCCAGTTGCAGGCCAATGCGCACCTCCTTGCCGTTTTCCAGGCAGGGAATGCCATAGCTGCGCACCAAGTGCAGCAGTTGCTTGGCCAAACGCGCCCGCAGCGGCAGGGTGTTGAGGTCTTCCACCAAGCCATACAACTGCCGAATGCGCCGCGCCTGCAGCCACAGCATGGCTTCGTAAAACTCGACATGGGTGCTCAAGATGCGCTTGAAGTCGGCCTTGGCCACGCACAAAAGCGTGGTGGCCCCGTGGGCATAGGCATCGTGGGTGCGCCGGTCGCCATCGAAGATGGACACCTCGCCAAACCACACGCCCGGCTCCACATAGGTCAGCGTAATTTGCTTGCCTGAGATTGACGTTGAGCTGACGCGCACCGCGCCCTTGGCGCAGGCAATCCAATCCTCAGGGGCTTCGCCCCGGGCGCAGATCAAGGCACCATCTTTGAAGCGTTTGACGTAAGCACAGCGCAAAATATCGTGTTTCAACGTGGGCGAGAGGGTCGAGAACCAACGCCCGGCGTTAATGGCCTCGCGCTCTTCGAGCGTAAGAATCGGGTTATCCATGGTCTGTCCTGTGGGTAACGACAAAAGGCGTTCTTAGCGCACGGGCAATGCCGTGGCGGAAAAGGCTTGCATTGTCTATTCAATAAAAAAGGAGCTGTATCCGCTTAATTTAAAGGATTTCAATGCATTTTTAACATTGAAACAGCTTTAAATAAACGGATACAGCTCCTTTAAAAGAAGCACTCAAGCCCGTAGCTTACATATGGTGGTTGCTTGATTCCACCCACTCGCGCACCCGTTGGGCATCGCCCAAGCGGCTGTATTTACCCACCGAGTCCAAAAACACCATGATCAGCTTGCGCCCGGCCACCTCGGTTTGCATGACCAGGCAGCGCCCGGCCTCAGAGATGTAGCCGGTTTTTTGCAAGCCGATCGCCCAATTTTCGTTTTTGACCAAGCGGTTGGTGTTATTGAATTGCAAGGTGCGCTTGCCCACTTCGACCTCTGCGCCGGGCGAGGTCGAGAACGAGCGCAGCAGGGGCTCTGCATGCGCCACATTGACCAAGGCGGCCAAATCACGGGCACTCGATTGGTTGCCGCTGGACAGGCCCGTAGGCTCCACAAAGCGCGTGGCCGTCATGCCCAGCAGCTTGGCCTTGACATTCATTTGCTTGACAAACTCGTCCATGCCGCCCGGATAGGTGCGCCCCAGCGCGTGGGCAGCGCGGTTTTCACTGGACATCAGCGCCAGGTGCAGCAACTCGCCCCGCGTCAGCTGCGTGCCCACGGCCAAGCGCGAGCGGCTGCCTTTGACGGTATCCACATCGGCTTGGGTGATGGTGATCACCTCATCCAAAGGCAGCTGGGCGTTGGCCACCACCAAACCGGTCATGAGTTTGGAGATCGAGGCAATGGGCAACACGGCCTGCTCGTTTTTACTCAAGAGCACCTCTTTGGTGTCTTGGTCCATGACCAAGGCCACGCTGGACTCCAACGCCAGCGGATCGCTCACCTTGTCCAAACCCGCCAATTGCGCGAACGAGGGCCGCGCTACCGCTGCTACGGCCACGCCCGCTGCAGCAGCTTTGGCCACCGCAGCGCGTCGCCCTGTGGGCCTTTTTGCCGCTTTGGCCACTGCCGCTTTGCGCCTTGCCGGGGTTTTGGCCGCTGCTTTTTTGGCCGTGGCACGCTGCGTGGCAACTTTTTTGCCCGAAGCTTTTTTGGCCGAAGCTTTTTTGGCCGCTACCGCTGCGGAGGCAGCAGTCTTGGTTTTTGCCGCATAGGCGCTGGGGGCCAACAGCGCCCCCCCCAGCACCACCATCGCCAACACTTGCCCGAGCTTGCGCCCGATCCCCGGTATTCCTACCCGCTTGGCACGCCCCATCGCACAACTCCCTGAAACCATCATCGCCCCACGAGAAAATACTAAGTGCCGCAGGCTGCGGCACGGCTGAAAATTATATGGCGGCCCCGTCCTGTGCCGCGACACTTTCGCTGAGGGTAAACAATCGATTCAGGGCATTCAAATACGCCTTGGCCGAGGCCACGACGATGTCCGGATCCGCGCCCACACCATTGACCACGCGCCCAGCCCGTTGCAGGCGCACGGTGACTTCGCCCTGGCTCTCTGGCGAGGTGCTGATGGCGTTGATAGAAAACAGCAGCATTTCTGCCCCGCTATTGACATGGCTTTCAATGGCTTTAAAGCAGGCATCAACCGGGCCATTGCCCAGGGCGCAGACTTTGACCTCTTGCCCCTGGTGTTGAAAGACAACTTCCGCGTGCGGCGGCTCCCCCGTTTCGCTGTGCTGGGACAGGGAGACGAAGTCAAAAATATCCTTGGCGGTTTTGGCCCCTTCCATTTGCACCAGGGCCAAGATGTCTTCGTCAAAAATTTCGCTCTTGCGATCGGCCAGCTCTTTAAAGCTGGCAAACGCCGTGTTGATGGCCGCCTCACTCTCCAGCGCCACGCCCAGCTCTTGCAAGCGTTGCTTGAAGGCATTGCGGCCCGAGAGCTTGCCCAGCACGATTTTGTTGGCGGCCCAGCCCACATCTTCGGCGCGCATGATTTCGTAAGTGTCACGCGCCTTGAGCACGCCATCTTGGTGGATGCCGCTGGCGTGCGCAAAGGCGTTGGCCCCCACCACGGCCTTGTTGGGTTGCACCACAAAGCCGGTGATTTGGCTGACCATGCGGCTGCTGGCCACGATGTGCTCGGTGGCGATGTTCACGTCCAAATTGAAATAATCGCGCCGGGTTTTGATGGCCATCACCACTTCTTCAAGGGCGCAATTGCCCGCCCGCTCGCCCAGGCCGTTGATGGTGCATTCCACCTGCCGCGCCCCGCCAATCTTCACGCCTGCCAAGCTATTGGCCACGGCCATGCCCAGGTCGTTGTGGCAGTGCACGCTCCAGATGGCCTTGTCCGAATTGGGCACCCGCTCACGCAGATTTTTGATGAAGTTGCCGTACAGCTCCGGAATGCCATAGCCCACGGTGTCCGGGATGTTGATGGTGGTGGCCCCCTCGGCAATCACCGCCTCAACCACGCGGGCCAAAAAGTCCGGTTCGCTGCGGTAGCCGTCCTCGGCGCTGAACTCGATGTCATCGAGCAAATTGCGGGCAAAACGCACGCTGCGCTTGGCTTGCTCCAGCACCTCTTCGGGGCTCATGCGCAGTTTTTTCTCCATGTGCAGCGGGCTGGTGGCAATAAAGGTATGAATGCGCGCCCGGCTGGCATCCTTCAGTGCCTCGGCAGAGCGGGAAATATCCCGGTCATTGGCCCGCGAGAGCGAGCACACCGTCGAGTTTTTCACCGCCCGGGCAATGGCCTGCACCGATTCAAAATCGCCATTGGATGCCGCTGCAAACCCCGCCTCAATCACATCCACCCGCAAGCGTTCGAGCTGGCGGGCAATGCGCACTTTTTCATCGCGCGTCATGGATGCGCCGGGCGATTGCTCGCCATCGCGCAAGGTGGTATCAAAAATAATCAAACGTTCGCTGCCCATACCAACTCCTTGGCCCTGGTGGGCCATCGTGTTACCACCATTGCGCAAGACTTGCTTGGCACAAGCTGCGCGATGGACTTAAATTTACGCGGTCTCTGCCACTTGCAGCTTGGAGCGCTGCAAGCCCGAAAGAATAGCGTGCATCGAGGCCGAGACGATATTCGCATCAGTCCCTACGCCATAAATGGTTTGGTCATCATTCACGCGCAGCTCCACGTAGGCCATCGCCTGGGCATTGGCCCCTTGCCCAATGGCATGCTCGCTGTAATCTTGCACGCGCAAAGTGCAGCCCAAGCCATTGGAAAGCGCCTGCACAAAGGCATCAATCGCGCCATTGCCACTGCCTTGCAACGATACGGTCTGGCCTTGCCACTGCAAGCTGCCTTGCAGTTTGACCAAGCCTTTTTCCTGCTGCATGGCGTACTGCAAGCCGTGGTCGTTGAACAGGCGGTACTCTTTCTCAAAAATCTTCCACAAATCAGCAGCGGCAAATTCAGTGCCCAGGGCATCCATTTCATGCTGCACCACCTGGCTGAATTCGATTTGCAAACGGCGCGGCAATTGCACGCCGTATTCGGCCTCCAACAGGTAGGCAATCCCGCCCTTGCCAGACTGGCTGTTCACGCGAATCACCGCCTCGTAGCTGCGACCCAGGTCTTTGGGGTCAATGGGCAGGTAGGGCATGTCCCAAATATCGCCCTCCTTGCGGGCCGCAAAGGCTTTCTTGATTGCGTCCTGGTGCGACCCCGAGAACGAGGTATAGACCAAATCGCCCACATACGGATGGCGTGGATGCACAGGCAGCTGATTGCAATACTCCACCGTGGCGCGAATGGCATCAATGTTGGAAAAGTCCAAGCCTGGGCTCACGCCCTGGATGTACATATTCAGCGCCACGTTCACGATATCCAGGTTGCCTGTGCGCTCGCCGTTACCGAACAAACAGCCTTCCAGGCGATCGGCCCCGGCCATCAAAGCCAATTCCGCCGTTGCCGTGCCCGTACCCCGGTCGTTGTGCGGGTGTACCGAAACAATCACACCATCGCGGCGCTGGATGTTGCGGCAGGTCCATTCGACCATGTCGGCAAATACGTTGGGGCTGGAATGCTCCACCGTCGTAGGCAGGTTGATGATGCACTTCTTCTCGGGCGAGGCTTCCCAGACTTCGGTCACGGCATCGATAACGCGCGTGGAAAATTCCAACTCCGTGTCCGAATACATTTCGGGCGAGTATTCAAACTGCCATTGGGTTTGCGGGTAGCGGGCCGCAAAATCTTTGAACATCTGCGCGTGTGTGCGGGCCAAATCAACGATTTCATCCTCGCTCATATTCAGCACCACACGGCGCATGACCGGGGCCGTGGCGTTGTACAGGTGCACGATGGCACGGGGCACCCCCTCCAACGCCTCAAAGGTGCGCTGGATCAAATGCTCGCGGGCCTGGGTCAGCACCTGCACCGTCACATCCTCGGGAATGCGCTTTTCCTCAATCAGCTTGCGCATGAAGTCAAATTCGGTCTGCGAGGCCGAGGGAAAGCCCACTTCAATTTGCTTGAAGCCAATCTTCACCAACTGCTCGAACATGCGAATCTTGCGCTCCACATCCATCGGCTCGATCAAGGCCTGGTTGCCATCGCGCAAATCGACGCTGCACCAGATGGGTGGGTGGGTGATCTGCGCATCGGGCCACGTGCGGTCACGCAAGTTCACGGGGGCAAAGGGGCGGTATTTGCTGGCAGGGTTGTGCAACATGGTGGTGTCTCTCTGGTGAAAAAAGGGCTTGTGGCCCGAAAAAACAAAAACGGCCCGTCGCTGAAAGCTACGGGCCGCAAGAAAGTAGGGGGATGAAAACGCGTGCGCTACTAGCTCTGCCCAAAGGACATGCGTAGTAGTAGGGTGATTTGCTGCGTAAACATGGTCTGCACTCTAGCATATCTGCCCAGGCCGCTGCCAACGCGCTTAGCGCAAGCTGCATACGCATTTCAATACCCCCTTAGCCGCTGCGTTACTGGTGCAGACCGCGCTCGTCCGGTTCGTCTTTGGAGGTGCTGATCACACTGGTAGGCTGGCCCTTGGCCTTGCGCCACAGGTACACGCCATAACCACTAAAACCATAAATCGCAAACACCGCAAACAGCACCGAAGGCGCATGGATATTGATTAAAGCAATCACCAAAGGGATCGAAACCACCACCGCAAAAGGCACGCTGCGCTTGAAGTTGATGTCTTTAAAGCTGTAAAACGGCGCATTGGTCACCATCGTCAGCCCGGCATACAAGGTCAGCGCAAACATCACCCAGCTCATGGCGTACCAAGTAATCGTGCCATCTTGGCCACGCACCACGCCGTAATCGTCCATCACCCAGATAAAACCCACCACCAAAGCGGCCGCTGCTGGCGAGGGCAGGCCCTGGAACCAACGCTTATCGACCACCCCGGTATTGACGTTGAACCGCGCCAGCCGCAGCGCAGCGCATGAGCAGTAAACAAAGGCAGCAATCCAGCCCCAACGCCCCAAGCCTTTTAACGCCCAGATATACGCGATCAACGCCGGGGCCACGCCAAAGGAGACCATGTCCGAGAGCGAATCCATCTGCTCGCCAAAGGCGCTTTGCGTATTCGTCATGCGGGCCACGCGGCCATCCAAACTATCGAACAACATGGCAAACAGCACCCCGTAGGCCGCCAGGGTAAAACTGCCATTCATGGCCATGACGATAGAGTAAAACCCGCCAAACAAGGCCGCCAAGGTAAACAGATTGGGCAGGATGTAAATGCCCTTGCGGCGCTTGCGTACGATGATGTCAGCGGCGCGATCACTGTCTTGCATAGAATTTTTCTCTCTAGAAAACGACCCGGCAAGGGCCGTTGTTAAAACCGGCTTATTCTACGCAGCAGGCTTTTGGCTTGGGCCACACAAACTGGCCAAACGTAAAAAAGGCCACCACAGTGGCCTTTCTTCACAAAGCAGGGGGCTTTGCTTAGTTGCGGGTTTGGTCCACCAGTTTGTTTTTGGCAATCCAGGGCATCATGGCGCGCAGTTGGCCGCCCACTTGCTCGATGGCGTGCTCGGCGTTTTGGCGACGGCGGGCGGTCATGCTGGGGTAGTTGGTCTTGCCCTCTTGGATGAACATCTTGGCGTATTCACCATCCTGAATGCGCTTCAAGGCCTTGCGCATGGCTTTGCGCGACTCTTCGTTGATGACTTCGGGGCCGGTCACGTACTCGCCGTATTCAGCGTTGTTGCTGATGGAGTAGTTCATGTTGGCGATGCCGCCTTCGTACATCAAATCGACGATCAATTTGAGTTCGTGCAGGCACTCAAAGTAGGCCATCTCGGGGGCGTAGCCCGCTTCGGTCAGGGTTTCAAAGCCCATTTTCACCAGCTCTACGGCACCGCCGCACAGCACGGCTTGTTCGCCGAACAGGTCGGTTTCGGTTTCTTCTTTGAAGTTGGTTTCAATGATCCCGCCTTTGCCGCCACCGTTGGCGCTGGCGTAGGACAGGGCCACGTCACGCGCTTTGCCGCTCTTGTCCTGGTAGATGGCGATCAGCGAAGGCACGCCGCCGCCTTTCAGGTATTCCGAGCGCACGGTGTGGCCAGGGCCTTTGGGGGCAACCATGATCACGTCCAGGTCGGCGCGGGGCACAACTTGGTTGTAGTGCACGTTAAAGCCGTGGGCAAAGGCCAAGGTGGCACCTTGCTTGATGTTGGGTTCGACGTTGTTTTTGTACACGTCAGGAATGTTTTCGTCGGGCAGCAAGATCATGACCACATCGGCGGCTTTGACGGCATCGTCCACTTCCATCACGGTCAGGCCCGCTTTGCCGACTTTGTCCCACGATGCGCCGCCTTTGCGCAGACCAACCACGACTTTCACGCCGCTGTCGTTCAGGTTTTGCGCGTGGGCATGGCCTTGGCTGCCGTAGCCGATGATGGCGACGGTTTTGCCTTTGATGAGGGACAGGTCACAGTCTTTGTCGTAGAAAACTTTCATATTGACTCCAGAAAAATTTGTTGGATTGTTGAAATAAAAGAGAAAACCAAAAAAGGAAAAATCCGGGTGCTATTTCCGGGCGCTATTACAACCGCAAAAGCCCCCGCGAAACCGGCTATTACACCCGCAAAATGCGTTCACCCCGGCCAATGCCGCACGCGCCGGTGCGCACCGTCTCCAGGATGGCGCTGCGGTCAATGGCTTGCAGGAAGGCATCGTTTTTGCTGGCATCACCGGTGACTTCGATGGTGTAGCTCTTGTCGGTGACATCAATGATGCGGCCCCGGAAAATGTCGGCCATGCGCTTCATCTCTTCGCGCTCTTTGCCAACGGCGCGGACTTTGACCATCATCAACTCGCGCTCGGTGTACGCGCCTTCGGTCAGATCGACCACTTTGACCACTTCAATCAGGCGGTTCAGGTGCTTGGTGATTTGCTCAATCACGTCGTCCGAGCCCGTGGTTTGAATGGTCATGCGCGACAGCGAAGCGTCCTCGGTCGGGGCAACGGTGAGCGATTCAATGTTGTAGCCCCGTGCGGAGAACAGGCCGACAACGCGCGACAGCGCCCCGGCTTCGTTTTCAATCAGAACGGCAATGATGTGTTTCATGGTGGGGTGTTTCCTCTTTTTGCGACAACAGCACGATCCCAAAGTGGTCGCAAAAAACTGTTGTTTTTCGCTGCCCTCCCCCGGTGCCGGTAAGCACCGGGTTTGGCAGGCAATAGATTCTTCAAAATAAGGAGCTTATTGCGCTTTCAATCATTGATTTTTAGCGTGTTTTATACCTGAAAACCAATAAATAAAAGCGCTAGAAGCTATGTTTTAAGGCTTACAAATCGTCCTTGCCCAGCAGCATTTCGGTAATGCCTTTGCCGGCCTGCACCATGGGGAAGACGTTTTCGGTCGGGTCGGTGCGGAAGTCCAGGAAGACGGTTTTGCCTTCTTCACGGACAATGCGCCGCGCCTCCTGCAAGGTCGATTCGATCAGTGCCGGGTCTTCAATCTTGAAGCCGCGATGGCCATAGGCCTCGGCCAGCTTGACAAAATCGGGCAGCGAATCCATGTAGCTGTGGCTGTAGCGGCCAGAGTATTCAATCTCTTGCCACTGGCGCACCATGCCCAAAAAGCGGTTGTTCAAGGCGCAAATCACCACCGGCGTGTTGTACTGAAAGCAGGTGGCCAGCTCTTGAATGTTCATCTGGATCGAGCCTTCGCCGGTGATGCAAAACACCTCGGCATCGGGCTTGGCCAGCTTGATGCCCATGGCATACGGCAGGCCCACGCCCATGGTGCCCAAGCCACCGGAGTTGATCCAACGGCGCGGCTCGTCAAAGCGGTAATACTGCGCCGCCCACATCTGGTGCTGACCGACGTCGGAGGTGATGTAGGTGTCCGTGTCCTTGGTCAGATTCCACAGGGTTTCCACCACGTGCTGGGGCTTGATCACGTCGCCCTGGCCTTTGCTGTATTTCAAGCAATTGCGGCCACGCCAAGCTTCAATTTGAGCCCACCAGGCGGTCAAGGCACCGCTGTCGGGGCGCTGATCGGTTTCTTTGATCATGGCGATCAGCTCGGCCAGGACTTCTTTGACATCACCAACGATGGGGATATCCACCTTCACGCGCTTGGCGATGACGGAGGGATCGACATCGACATGAATGATCTTGCGGTCGGCCGCCTGAAAATGTTTGGGATTGCCAATCACCCGGTCATCAAAACGCGCGCCCAGGGCCAGCAGCACATCGCAATGCTGCATCGTGTTGTTCGCTTCCACGGTGCCATGCATGCCCAGCATGCCCAGGTATTTCTTGTCGCTGGCCGGGTAAGCGCCCAGGCCCATCAAGGTGTGGGTGACGGGGTAGCCCAGCATGTCCACCAACTCGCGCAACTCGGCACAGGCATTGCCCAGCAGCACGCCGCCGCCGGTGTAGATATACGGGCGCTTGGCCGCCAGCAGCAATTGCAAGGCCTTGCGAATCTGGCCCGAGTGGCCTTTTTTCACCGGGTTGTAAGAGCGCATTTCCAGCTCGCGCGGGTAGCCGGCAAAAGCGGTTTTCTTGAACGACACATCCTTGGGAATATCCACCACCACCGGGCCAGGACGGCCCGAGCGGGCAATGTGAAACGCTTTTTTGACCGTCATGGCCAAATCGCGCACGTCTTTGACCAAAAAATTGTGCTTCACCACCGGGCGCGTAATGCCCACGGTGTCGCACTCTTGAAAGGCATCGGTGCCAATGGCCGCCGTGGCCGTCTGGCCGCTGATGACCACCAGCGGAATCGAGTCGGTGTACGCCGTGGCAATACCAGTCACCGCATTCGTCAGCCCGGGGCCAGAAGTCACCAGCGCCACGCCCACCTCGCCGGTGGCACGGGCAAAGCCGTCGGCCGCATGCACCGCCGCCTGCTCATGGCGCACCAGGACATGCTGAATGCTGTCTTGTTTGTAAAGCGCGTCGTAGATATAGAGCACCGCCCCGCCGGGATAACCCCACAGGTATTGCACGCCCTCGGCCTGCAAGGCTTTGACCAGGATTTCTCCGCCCATCAATTCAGGGGCAAGATTGGCCGGGGAAGAAGCGGGGGAGAAAGAAGCATCGGCAACCTGCGCTGCCTGGGATTTGGAGAGTTCCATATGTGTGATTCAACCTTTGTGAATTTCTCTAACGAAAAACCTTCGGTGCCCCTTGCACGCAGCCCTTTTGAGGCCGGCTTGGGACTTTGTGCCATCGCCATAGGCGCTGCTACCAATAGCTACGAACGCCGAACGGTGACCCGTTTGCCTTTTTTGCACTGCGCGATATGTTGCACTGCAAGAATTTATTATGGCACTGCAACAATCGCCTCACCGAGCATTTTTCTGCCACAGCCCACGCAATGCGATAATCCTGCTTTTCCTGTAGGCGACAGCGTTACCGCGATCGCTACACTTGTCGTTCATTTTCCTTTGCCGCCCCTTGGCCACCGCACAAGAGCTCAACTCCTTCCTCCAAAGCGTGGACAAACGCGCTTTCAAACGCACGGTTTATCAAGTGCGTGATGAGGAGGCCGCGCTGGACATCGTCCAAGACAGCATGCTCAAACTCAGCCACCACTACGGGGATAAACCGCCCGAGGAGCTGCCCATGCTGTTTCACCGCATCCTGGCCAACAGCACCTTGGACTGGTTTCGGCGGCAAAAAACACGCAATGCGCTCTTTACCAACATATCGGCGCTGGAGCATGCCATCAACGCCGATGGCGATGACTTTGACTGGCTGCAAACCTACGCCAGCAGCAACCCCGAGTACGTTGAAAGCAGTGCCGAGACACTGACAGAGCGCAAACAGTTGTTGCAAAGTATTGAAAAAGAAATCCAAATGCTTCCTGCACGTCAACGCGAAGCCTTTCTTTTGCGTTACTGGGAGGAGCTTGACGTTGCCGAAACCGCTGCCGCCATGGGCTGCTCGGAAGGCAGCGTCAAGACCCATTGCTTTCGGGCTGTGCAAACATTGAGCAAAGCCCTCAAAGCCCAAGGAATAGAACTATGACCCCCTCGACCACGCCCCTTCAGCCCCAACACTTCACACCGCTGGATGAACACGCCCAAGAGCGCTTTGCCCGCTCTTTGGTAGCGCACCTGAACCAGTCGCAAGAGGAGCTGCCCTATGTTGTCACCGAACGCCTGCGCGCCGCCCGCGAGCAAGCGGTGGCCCAGCGCAAACGCGGCGCAGCGCCCTTGCGTCAATATGCGAGCGCCCCGCAGTTGCAAACGGCTGGTGTTGGTGGTCATTTACCCGATAACACCGCATCCTGGATTCGCAAAGCGCTCACCTTTTTGCCACTGCTCATCCTGGCCATTGGCGTGATCACCATCGGCATCCAAGAAGACAGCCGCGCCACCGTTGGTTTGGCCAAGGTCGATGCCGAGCTGCTCACCAGTGCCTTGCCTCCGGATGCCTACACAGACCCAGGCTTCTTGCACTTCTTGGAAACCAGTCAAAAAACCACGCCTTAACCGGCCTACTCTTAACGCCTCAGATTCACCCCCTGCCATTGCACAAGGCCCCTCTTCACGGCATGCAGCCACTTACCTCCTCTTTGCCTTGCAAAAAAAAGACTGCACACCTGCCCCTGGTTTTCGCTGGGGCGGTGCTGGCAGTGCTGGCCGGTATCGGTGCGTGGTTGATTCCCTATATGGCCATGGCCCCCAGCGCCGTGCCCCCCGCCTTGGCGGTGCATGAAGACCAAAACAGCCCTCGCCTCACCACCGATACGCCCAACCGGCTGCGCCTGAGCAGCGCCGGGCCCGAGTGGCAGGACATCACCGCTGCGCAGCGCCAAATTCTCGACCCTTTGCACCTGCAATGGCCGACCATGGGCGCACTGACCAAGCGCCGCTGGCTGGTGCTGGCCGACCGCTACCCCAGCATGAGCGAAAAAGAGCAGGCCAAGCTGCACGAGCGCATGCTCTCCTGGGCCAGTTTGAGCGCCCAACAACGCAACCAGGCACGGCTTAATTTTGAAAATGCCAAACGCCTGACCCCGGACGATTTGCTGCTCAAATGGCAGGAATACCAGGCCCTCACGGCGGCTGAAAAAGAGCGCCTCAAGGCTGAAGGCCTGAAAGCAGAACAAAAGCGCAAAGCCAAAAACACACGCCGCAAGCTCAACCGCCCCAAACCGTTTGTGCGCCCCACCCCAGCGCCGGCCCCGCTGCCGCCAGCCCAAACCGCGCCTCTGCCAACGCCGCCCAGCCCGTCCTCTGGTGCCAGCACCTCCGCCGTCACCACCTCCACGCCCGTGCAGGCCACCCCATTGCCCCCACTGGTCGAAGCGGCCCCCGCTCCAGTCGAAGTTCCCCAGCCCATGTACACCATGGAGCTGCCCCCGCTATCGGCCTTGCCAGCACCGGCCACCCCGGCAGCGCCCGCCCCCGCGCCAGAGGCCCTACACTCGCAACCTTGATTTTTCCAAAGGAAGCGTTTGCGCGGCATGGCCACTCCCCCCACCCCCACCTTGGTTCCTGCCAGTCTGGCCCGGCGCATGGCCTGCTGGCTCTATGAAGGCTTGGTGCTGTTTGCTTTGATGATGGTGGCGGTGCTGCTGCAAAGTGCGCTAGCGCTAGTGCTGCCCGCCCTGAACCACCCGGCCCTGCTGCAAGCCAGCACCTTGACGCTGTGGGGCGCTTATTTTGTTTATTTTTGGCAACGTGGCCAAACCCTGCCGATGAAGACTTGGCGCATCACCATCGTGGATGACCAAGGCTACCGGCTCACCCGCATCCGGGCCCTTACCCGCTATGCTTTTAGCTGGATTTGGGGGCTGCCGCTGCTGCTGCAGCTCACGCCCTGGCCTTTGGCGGTGACGCATTTGTCCATCGTGCTGGGCGTGTGGGTGGTGCTGTGGATGCTGGCCAGCCGCCTGCACCCCCAAGGCCAGTTTTGGCACGATGCCTGGGCCAAAACCCAACTGCTGCAAGCCCCATGACGGCCCCCCATCCACACAAAGCCCGCCAAGGCCTCTCGCGCCTGTGGCATGCCACGGGCTATTCTTTGCAAGGCTTGCACGCTGGCTGGCAAGAAAAGGCTTTTCGCCTAGAGGTGCAGCTGTCCATCCTCTTGCTGCCCGCCGCTTTTCTCTTAGGCCAAAACTGGGTAGAACGCATGCTGCTGGCTGGCAGTGTGCTCCTGGTTTTGATAGTGGAGCTGCTCAATAGCGGCATCGAAGCGGCCATTGACCGCATTGGCCCAGAGCTGCACCCGCTGTCCAAAAAAGCCAAAGACCTGGGCAGCGCCGCCGTCTTGCTCAGCCTGGTGCTGCTCAGTCTGACCTGGGGCAGCGCCTTGCTGGCCCGGTTCGTTGTTTAATTTTTCAGCCCATTGATTGCTCCCAACACACCACCACGCATGCTCAACACAGAACCGACTTTTTCCCTGTGCGTTTACTGCGGTTCGCGCCCCGGCAACGATGCCCGCTACCTGGATGCCGCCACCGCCGTGGGCCAATGGATTGGCCACCACGGCGGGCAACTGGTCTATGGCGGCGGGCGCACCGGCTTGATGGGCCAGGTGGCCGAGGCCACCCGCCAAGCTGGCGGGCGCGTGGTGGGCATCATCCCGCAGGCGCTGGTCGATCGCGAAGTGGCCAACCCGCTGTGCGATGAGCTGCACGTCGTCGCCAACATGCACCAGCGCAAAGCCATGATGGCCGAGCGCAGCCACGCTTTTTTGGCCCTGCCCGGCGGCATTGGTACGTTTGAAGAATTGTTTGAGGTGTGGACGTGGCGCCAGCTGGGCTACCACGACAAGCCCATTGGCATCCTCAACGTCGCAGGCTATTACGACAGCATGCTGCAGTTCCTGCTGGGCACGGTGCAAAGCGAATTCATGGGCGACTGGCAAATGGAATTGGTGCGCAGCGGCGAACACATCCCGCAGCTGCTGGCCCACCTGATTGAAGCGGCGGGCACCAGCCCAGAAAGCCAATCGCTAGAAAAAAACATCTAAAACCAGAAAAATCCTTGCCATATCAGCCGAGAAAGCTATCCATTTAATGAACTTACTCCATTTACGCATCGGCGAAGGCTGGGATGTGCATGCCCTCGTCCCAGGTCGCCCCTTGCTGCTGGGCGGTGTGCCCGTGCCCCATAGCCACGGCCTGCTGGGGCATTCGGATGCCGATGTGCTCTTGCACGCCATCACCGATGCCGTGCTGGGCGCGGCCGCCCTGGGCGATATTGGCCGCCATTTTCCCGATACGGATGCGCAGTTTTACGGTGCCAGCTCCGTCGTACTGCTGGCCGAAGCCATGCGCCGCGTGCGTGCGGCAGGTTTCGAGCTGATCAATCTGGACAGCACCATCGTGGCCCAAAAACCCAAACTGGCCCCGCACATCCCGGCCATGTGCGCCTGCATTGCCCAGGCGTTGGGGGTTGATGTCGGCCAAATCAACGTCAAAGCCAAAACCGCCGAAAAACTGGGCCCCGTGGGCGCAGGGCATTCCATGGAAGCGCGGGCCATTGCGCTGCTAATCAAAAAATAAAAGAGCTACTCCCGCTTTATCTACAACAAATTTCAAGATTTATTGCTTGAATTTGTTGCTATTACAGCGGGAACAGCTCCTTATTTAATCAAAAATCACCCCTCTCTCACACCTCAAACCGCACGCCCTGGGCCAATGGCAGGCTGTGGCCGTAATTGATGGTGTTGGTGGTGCGGCGCATATACGCCTTCCAGCTGTCTGAGCCCGCTTCGCGCCCGCCGCCGGTGGCTTTTTCGCCACCAAAAGCCCCGCCAATTTCTGCGCCGGAAGTTCCAATGTTCACATTCACAATGCCGCACTCAGCCCCGGCGGCACTGCAAAACAGCTCCGCCTCGCGCAAGTCATGGGTGAAGATGGAGGCCGACAGGCCATGCTCGCTGGCATTGACCAGGGCGATCGCCTCGGCCAGCGTATCAAAGGGCAAGACATACAAAATCGGCGCAAACGTCTCGCGCAGCATAGGCCCACTGTGGCTGGGCATTTCAACCAGGGCCGGATCCACATAGCTGCCCCGGCCATGGCTGAGCACCTCCCCACCGTACACCTGCGCCCCCAGCGCCTGGGCCTCCAGCAGCGCCACCTGCATGGATTCCAACGCCAGGCTGTCTATCAACGGCCCCACCAGCGTGTCAGCGGCCAGCGGGTTGCCCACGGGCAAATGCTCGTACACCGCTTGCAAGCGCTGCACAAAATCGGCGTACAAGGAACGGTGAATGAACAAACGCCGCAGCGTGGTGCAGCGCTGCCCCGCCGTGCCCACCGCCGCGAACACCACCGCCCGCAAAGCCAGGGCCACATCAGCACTGGCGCACACCACCGCCGCATTGTTGCCGCCCAATTCCAGCAAGCTGCGTTTAAAACGCTGGGCACAGGCTTGCCCCACCACCCGCCCCATTGGGGTGGAGCCGGTGGCACTGACCAGGCGCACCGCAGGCGCTTCGACCAAGGCCTGGCCCACATCGGCATGGCCCAGCACCACACTGGAAATGGCTGGCGCGTGACCTTCTGCTTGCAACGCCTGCTGCAGCAACTGGTGCAAGGCCAGGGCGCACAGCGGGGTTTTCTCTGACGGTTTCCACACCAGGGCATTGCCGCACACCAGGGCCAAGGCCGCATTCCACGCCCACACGGCCATGGGAAAGTTAAACGCGGTGATGATGCCCACCACGCCCAGCGGGTGCCAAGTCTCGCGCAGTTGGTGTTCGGGGCGCTCGCTGGGCATGGTCAGCCCATACAGCTGGCGCGACAGGCCTTGGGCAAAATCGCACATGTCGATCACTTCCTGCACCTCGCCCAGGCTTTCGCTGCGGATTTTGCCCACTTCCAGACTGATCAGCTCGGCCAATGCCGCCTTGTGCTGGCGCACCAAATCACCCAACACCCGCACCACCGCCCCGCGCTGGGGGGCGGGGACGTGCTGCCAAGCCGCTTGGGCTTGTTGCGCTTGCGCCACCTGCTGCCGCGTTTGCGCAACCGTGGTGCATTGCAGCAGTGCCAGGCGTTGGCCATCAATGGGGCTGTGGATGAATAAATGGGGGCCTGCGGCCTCCAGCGGTGGCAACGCCACCCCCAGGGTTTGCAAAATATGGGCAGCGGTGCTGGCATATTCTGAATATTGAATGGTTTGCTGCGGCATGGCGTGACCTCCAAAGCTTAGAGTGAACGGAAATGGGCAGGGTCTGCAACATCTGCAGAGTGGGCGCAATCAACCTTCGGGGCGTACACCGCACCAAAGCGGTTGGCCAGAAACAGGGGCAAGGCAATCGCTTCTTGGCGCACCCAACCGCTTTGCGGCAGCTGCCCCTGGGCAAGCAAATCCAGCACCGCGCAAATACTCGAAGCTGTGCTGCTCTGGATCGCACTGATCGCGCGCCCATGCAGCGTGGTGCCGTAAATCTCTTGAGCGTAATGGCGCTGCAGCAAACGCCCACCCTGCTGGCCACTGACGCTGATAAAAATGACCACCACGTCTTGCTCCGTCGCTGGCAGGGCTTGCTCCAAAATTTGCCGCAGTAACTCCCGGTGATCGCGCAGCCGCAGTTCATCCAGCAAAAAGCGCATGCGCTCAGCGTGACCGGGGTAGCGCAAGGTTTTGTAATTGAGTTCGCGCACCTGCCCGGCCAAACTTTGCACCAAGCTGCCTACGCCGCCCGAGGTGTTAAAGGCTTCGTAATCTTGGCCCAGCACCCGCAGCCGCTCCAGCCCTTGCAAGGCCGGCAGCGATTGCCGCTGACCATCCACAATCGCCTCGCACGGCTGGCAATACTCGTTAATGACCCCCTCGGTACTCCAGGACAGCTGGTAGCCCAAGCTGTTATCGGCACAACGCGGCAACGCTCCGACGCGCAAATGCACGGTATCCAAAGCGTCAAACGCTTGGCACAAATGGTGCGCAGCAATTGAGACAAAGCCCGGTGCCAACCCGCACTGGGGAATCAAGGCCGTGCTGGCCTGCTGACTCAGCGCGGCAATTGCCTGGGTCGATTGAATATCCTCGGTCAAATCCAGGTAATGCGCCCCCACGGCCACCGCCGCCTGGGCCCAGCGTTGCATTTGGTGAAATGGTGCGGCACTCAACAAGGCAAAACTGCCCGCCAGCAGCGCTGCTAAATCAGTACCCTCCATTTGCGGCGTGAGTTGCACCGGCACAATCGCCGCATGCTTCGGTAAAGCGGCCAAAGCCTGGTCATGAGGATCCAGGACATGAACGTGGTAATCCCCGGTATGCGCCAACATACTGGCAATCGTTGTGCCTATGCGCCCCGCCCCGACAACAGCGATTTTTTGCATAGCGTCCCCTCCAAAGCAGCTATTTCCAACGGATATTCCATAAAAAATTATTGAATTCCTGTCAGAAATGCGCCATACGGCTTTACGCGCATAAAGGAAGCATCAGCGCACCGGTGCCATCTGTGCCGGGCATAGGCATGAAAAAAGCATCTCAATCGTGGATTGAGATGCTTTTTGGTTTGGTGGGTCCTGCGAGATTCGAACTCGCGACCAACGGATTAAAAGTCCGC
>OBMA010000296.1_pt1 | contig 28730 bp, 26 predicted proteins | sample 1539141 | NCBI WGS metagenome assembly OBMA01 (sample SAMEA3991484, study PRJEB22521) | metagenome | biome: anthropogenic terrestrial biome; feature: sewage plant; material: raw primary sludge | place: Sweden | collected 2012-09-26
GCTATCAAAATGTTGTTTATAGTTTCTGTGTCTCTATTGATAATTGTGTCAGATATTTAGTGTCTTATACTGATGAATTGGCTGAGTTTGGCTTTAGCTTACCGCAAATTATGGTTAAAGTTCGAGACCTTGGCACATTTCATTGGTTAAACAAACAATCTAAAGCTCAATTATTGGGCTGTATTTAAATATTAGCGTACCTTTAGTTTAATTGTAGAACACTCACGATGTGGGCGGTGCATGTTCGTTATATGCAAGGTATATAAAATACAAAAGAAAGGAGCGAAAGAAATATGGATATAAACAATTTTCCAGATAAACTTTTTACAAAAAAACAGTTGTTAGAAAAGTTTTTTCCTGCTATTCATAAGAGTACTCTTGAAAGATATATGCGAGATATTAATAAAAATGATGATTTCAAAGAAATAATTTCAAGACCAACATCACAAATGACTTTAATTAACGCTAAAGGCTTTTTTTTATATCTGAAATACAAAGAAAGTCAGTTGCATAAATGAAATGGTATAATTAGTGTATTCAACTAATGATATACCAAGAAAGGTGGGGTATATTGTTTCTTAAAAGATTGGATAATGGTAAATATCGTTATTATGAAAAATTCTATGATGAGAGTGAGGGTAAGTGGAAGCAAGTAAGTGTTACTTTGGGTTCTAAAACTAGACAGGCACAAGGAGAAGCGAGACGAAGGCTTGGGGTTAAGATTGACAAAAAAATACTTGAACATGATGAAAGATATAAGCAAAAACAGAAATTTCAAAAATTGAAAGTCAGAGAAGTGTATGATGAGTACAAAATATTTAGGAAGCAGGAGTTAAAGGATAGTACATATGCTGTTCAATCTGTGATGTTAAATAGTGTTTTAAAAAACATTCTTGATGATTTGATAAATAATGTTTCTGCAAAATATTTTCAAAGATATTTTATGTCAAGTAATAATTCGTTGCGTTACAAAAAATCTCAAAAATCTTTGATTAATTTGTTTTTTAAATATGCTTTAAAGTTAGGTTATATTGAATATAATCCGCTTGAACGTGTAGAATTGCCAAAACAAAGAAAAACTATTGAAGATATTCAAAAAAAACGAGAAAAGTTTTTGTCAATTGATGAGATGAAAAAATTCAAACAGTCATTTGAAGTAACTCCTCGTGAAGTTAGAATGAATTGCTTGATAGAGTTTATGTATTTGACAGGCTTGAGAATTGGGGAAGCATTGGCTTTGATGTGGGAAAATATAAATTTAATTGATAGAAAGTTGTATATAAAATACACTTTAGATAAGAACTCAACCAGTATTATGGAATTTAAGCTAAATTCACCTAAAACGATTGATTCATATAGAGTTGTTTCAATTAATGATAGGTGTGTTGAAATTTTGATTACTATGAAGCAATTGAATACTGAGGTAAAAAGGAAAAATGAATTGTTTGTATTTTTGAGCTTAACAGGTACTTTGATTAATCCTGATACATTAAATATATATCTAAAAAGAATAGCTAAAAAAGCAAACATAAAAAATAAAAAACCTGAAATGTTTTCAAGTCATATGTTAAGACATTCTCATGTTAGTTTGTTGACTGAGTTAGGAGTTCCTATTAAGACAATTATGGAACGTGTAGGTCATAAAGATGAAAAAACGACATTACAAATTTACACTCATGTTACTAAAAAAATGAAAGAAGATGTAGATGAAAAACTGAATAATTTGGAGTTGTGATTACTAACCAAAAACTAACCAAAAAGCTTGGTTAGCGTTACGTATCTGTGAATATCTATGTACTACATCTCAATTTAAATAGTGGATAAACCCTTTTATATCAAGGATTATGAGTATATATGGGTATCTATGAATACTTGTATATGATATAATTTAATCATAACAAAAAAAATGAAAAAAGTGAAAAATTTGACAAAAAATAAAATTATCGTGATTGCGGGGCCAACAGCAGTCGGAAAAACTGCCTTATCCATTAACATTGCGCAAAAATATGATGGTGAAATTATCAATGGCGATAGCCAGCAAGTTTATCGAGAAGTCCATATTGGAACAGCTAAGGCGACAGCAGGTGAGCAGGCTGCTGTAAGCCATCATTTGATTGATGTGCGTGACCTGTCAGAATCGTTCAGTGCACATGATTTTGTGACACAAGCCAATGTAGCGATTGCTGATATTTCATCTCGTGGTAAACTGCCGATTATTGTAGGTGGTACAGGCCTTTATTTGCAAAGTTTGATAGAAGGCTATCATCTGGGTGGCTCGGGGCATCATGAAGAGATGCGAGCCTTACGTCAAGAACTTGACTTGTTAACGGATGATCAGCTGTTTGCCAAGGTTTCTGATCACCAGCTTGAAGTGCCAGAAATGAATCGGCGACGTGCGATTAGAGCCTTGGAAATTGCAAAATTTGGTGGCGAGTTAGCCAATCAAAAATCAGACTATGATTTTTTAATCATTGGTCTGAATACAGAGCGTTCAGTCCTATATGAGCGCATTAACCACCGTGTTGATCTGATGATGACAGCAGGCCTACTAGAGGAAGCAACGATGCTCTATGCGCGTTTTAGAGAGGCTCAGGTGTCACGTGCCATTGGCTATAAAGAGTTCTTTCCATATTTTGAGGGGCAGATTACCTTAGAGGCAGCAGTTGAAGCTGTTAAACAAAATTCTAGACGCTATAGTAAGCGACAAATCACCTGGTTCAAAAACCGAATGGGCGTTGACTTCCAAGATATTTTGGCGCCCGATTTTCAAGATCAGGTTGACCAGAAAATAGAAAGGTTTTTAGATGATAAAAACTGAAAAAACACAAGAAAAAGTTGTCCTAGTTGGTGTTGAAAGCTTTGATAACAACCAAACTTTTGAAGCGTCTATGACGGAATTAGCTAGTCTAGCTGAGACAGCTGGTGCTGTTGTGACGACTGTTTTCACGCAAAAGAAAGAGCGTCTAGACGGGAAATACCTGGTTGGGATTGGCAAACTCCAAGAAATCAAAGACAATTTAGAGGCTGATGAAGCGGATATGGTCATTTTTAATGAAAAATTGACACCGCGACAAAATGTCAATTTGGAAGGCTTTCTAGGCGTTAAAGTCATCGACCGAATGCAGTTGATTTTAGATATTTTTGCCCTTAGAGCGAGGAGTCATGTTGGCATGTTGCAGGTTGAATTGGCTCAGTTGAAATATCTGTTGCCACGTTTGTCGGGAAGTAAGGGATTAGAACTCAGCCGTCAAGCGGGTGGTATTGGCTCGCGTGGTGCAGGTGAAAGCCAATTAGAGACTGACCGCAGGCATATTCGCCATCGTCTTGAAATCATTGAAGCACAGCTTAAAAAGGCTGAAAAGGTTCAGGAAAATAGTCGCCAAAAACGTAATAACTCAAGTGTCTTTAAGTTAGGGTTAATCGGCTACACCAATGCAGGAAAGTCCTCTGTCTTCAATGCCTTGACGCAAAAAATTCAATATGAACAAGATGAATTATTTGCGACTTTGGATGCAACGACCAAGGATTTTTCACTTCAGGATGAATTTACAGTCACATTGACCGATACGGTTGGTTTTATTCAGGATTTACCGACGGAGTTGGTTCAGGCCTTTAAGTCAACGCTTGAGGAATCTAATAATGTTGATTTACTCTTGCATGTGATTGATGCGTCAGATCCTAATCATAAAATTCATGAAGATGTTGTGGAAAGTATCATGAAAGACTTGGGCATGTCAGATATTCCAGTTTTGACTGTTTATAATAAACTAGATTTGGCTGAACATTTTGCGCCGACTATTTTGCCAAGTGTTCAGATTTCAATCAAGTCTGAGGCAGGGGTTCAGCAACTGCGCCAGGCGATTATTGCTAAAATTACGGAACTGTTTGTGCCTTTTGCGTTGGACTTGCCTTATGCAGCAGCTTATCATCTGCCCATGCTCAGAAAAATAGCTTTGCTTGAGACAGTGGTTGCAGAAGACGAAACGGAAACTTATCATGTGTCAGGCAGTATTTCTGAGCGTGAAAAATGGAGGTTAGTAGAAGATGGATTATGTAGAGTTAGCCATTAAGTCAGGTGGTTTTATGGCCATGGATCGGTTTTTGTTGACCAATCGCTTGGCGACTTTAGAAACGGAGCAGGAAAAGTTAGCTTATATCTGTCCGCCGGCAAGTGTGGTTAATGCTTACTTTGCTGAGCTCTATCAAAAACAAGGGCCAGAAGCAGCGACAGCTTACTTTTTAGACTTATCGACGACCTTTAGTAGTTTTTCAGCTGCGCCGAGTTTTGTCTTGGAAGGTTCTAGTGACGCTCCGACTTTTCGCTTTATTCGTTTAAATTTATCAGGTAAATCTTTTGGCTTTGCCTATGAAAATGCTACTGAGCAAGCAATCGTTTTCAGTGAGTTCGAAGATGAACTGGTGACGGATGAGCTTTTATTTGAAATCGCTCAGCTTTTCCCCCAGTATGTCGTTAGTTTGGACAACGGTCGTATCACCATGGCTGCCCATGACTTTGGTGCATTTGGCGAACCTCTTGCTTTAGATGATCTCACGACCAAGTCAGAAAATACCGATTATCTTAAAATAACGGCTTTGAATATCGCAGACGGATTAGCTCAGTACGACAATCTGGTAAATAATAGCATTAGTAATAAAAAAATGATACAATTCAGTCATAGAACATTTTCACTGTATATCCAGAAAGTAGGCACAAAATGACAAAAGCAATTTTTCTTGTTTTTCTACTCATCATTATCCTCTTGATTTTGGCGAGTCTTTCGAGCTTGTTTTATGTTGTGAAACAACAAAGCGTTGTCATTATTGAACGCTTTGGTAAGTTTACAACGATTGCAAACTCAGGTTTCCATTTTAAATTACCTTTCGGCATTGACCGGATTGCTGCGCGCGTGCAACTTCGTTTGCTTCAAAACGACATGAATGTTGAAACGAAAACACAAGACAACGTTTTCGTTCAAATGACGGTGGCGACGCAGTATCGGGTGAATGAGCAGAACGTGACAGACGCTTATTACAAGCTGATGAATCCAGGTGAGCAAATTAAGTCTTACATTGAGGATGCTTTACGTTCAAGTGTACCCAAATTAACCTTGGACGAATTGTTCGAGAAAAAAGATGAAATTGCCCTCGAAGTGCAACGTCAAGTGGCTGAAGAAATGTCAACTTACGGCTATATCATCGTGAAAACTTTGATTACAAAAGTTGAACCAGACGCTGAAGTCAAACAATCCATGAATGAAATCAATGCGGCCCAACGTAAACGTGTCGCAGCACAAGAGCTTGCCAATGCGGACAAAATCAAAATCGTCACGGCAGCCGAAGCTGATGCTGAAAAAGATCGCCTACACGGTGTCGGGATTGCCGAACAACGTAAGGCGATTGTTGACGGTTTAGCTTTGTCTATCAAGGAAATGAAAGAGACTGGTGTTGATATTTCAGAAGATCAAATCATGTCGATTCTCTTGACCAACCAATACTTGGACACCTTGAACCAATTTGCCAATAATGGCAACTCATCTGTCTTCCTACCAAGTCAACCTGACGGCATTGAAGATATTCGGACACAAATTTTAACAGCACTCAAAGCCAAAGGATAATCCTGAATATCTCAGAAAACAGTTGAAGTTTGGAACCAACTATCAAGACAAAGAAACTTTTCCATTTTGGAGAAGTTTTTTTGCCTTTTAGCGGAAAATTTGTTAAACTATAATAGTTGTCAAACAAAAATTCCGTCCTTAGTGTAATGGATATCACGTAAGATTCCGGTTCTTGAGATGGGGGTTCGATTCCCTCAGGACGGATTTTTTTCTTTTATAAGACCACCTCTAAAAATGATTGCTAAGCGTTAAAGCTTATTTTTAAGGTGTTCATAAGCTTGAAGAGCGAAAGGAAACCATGGAAATACAATTTTTGGGCACTGGTGCAGGGCAGCCAGGCAAGCAGCGAAATGTGACGTCAATCGCGCTGAAATTACTTGCTGAGCGAAATGAAATCTGGTTATTTGATTGTGGTGAAGCGACCCAACACCAGATTTTAGAGACAAGTATTCGCCCGAGAAAAATTACGAAAATTTTTATCACGCATATGCATGGCGATCATATTTTTGGTTTGCCTGGTTTTTTGTCTAGTCGAAGCTTCCAAACGTCTTCTTCAGATGATCAGCCACAAAATCTAGATATATATGGGCCAGTTGGCATTAAAAACTATGTCATGACCTCACTTAGACTGTCTGGCAGTAAGCTTAGTTATCGGATTAATTTCCATGAGCTGGACGCCAGTCATGCCGGTAAAATCTTTTCAGATGAGACCTTTGAGGTTCATATGGCAACGCTAGACCACACGATTTACTGTATGGGCTATCGCATCGTCGAAAAAGATAAAAAAGGTGAGCTGGATGCAGCAGCGCTCAAAGCAGCGGGCGTTCCCTTTGGGCCACTTTTTGGCAAAATCAAAAATGGTCAAGACATTGAGATTGACGGTAACTTGATTAAAGCCGCAGATTTCATAGGCCCAGATAAAAGAGGGCGTGTCGTAACGATTTTAGGCGACACACGCCAGACCGACCAGGCCATTCGTCTAGCAATTGGTAGTGATGTGCTCGTTCATGAGGCAACTTATGAAGCTAGTGAAGCTAAGATTGCTAGAAACCACGGTCATTCAACGACGAAGCAGGCCGCAGAAGTTTCCAAACAAGCGCATGTTAAACGCTTGTTGTTGACCCATATTTCAGCGCGCTATGTTGGACCACTCGTGATACAGCTGGCTCAAGAAGCCAAGCAAACCTTTGATAACGCTTATGTCGTCAAAGACTTCTATGAGGAAGTGATTCAACCATGAAAAATTTGCTGATAACGGGTGCGACAGGTGATATTGCACGCGAAATCGCCAAACAAGTTCAAGGCTATCGTTTGATTTTATTATCACGTGATGTCAGTAGTTTAAAAGATATTTCAGAACACCTTTATCAGGTAAATTTGACAGACGAAAAAGCCTTAATCGCAACATGTCAACAAATCTCTCAGGACTTTGGTGCCATTGATGTTTTGATTAATAATGCAGGCTATGGCTATTTCAAACCATTTTTGACTGATACGACTAGCGATGTGCGTCAGATGTTCGACGTCAATGTCTTGGCCTTGATGACCGTCACACGCGCCTTTTTACCAGATATGATAGCTCAGAAATCTGGTCAGATTATCAATATAGCATCTATCGCAAGTTATATGGCCACTTCTAAAACGACTGCCTATGCAGCGACAAAATTTGCAGTCCGTGGCTTTTCAGATGCCTTAAGACAAGAAGTTGCGGATGCGAATATCAAGGTGCTGGTCGTCAATACTGGGCCAGTCTTAACGAAATTTCATGCCGCAAATCCTGACTATCTGAAAAAAGTTGGGAAAAATGCGGTCACAGCAACATTTGTTGCGAAAAAAATAGTCGCACATCTTCAGACCAGTAAACGAGAGTTAAACTTACCTTGGCAACTGAATCTTGCACGTATTTTCGCCATCAATTTTCCAAATGTTGTAGATAAAATAACGCGGAGGTTTTTCAATATAAAATGATCACACCTACCTATGATTGGCAAGTCAATACGGATGAACCGTCAGAAGACTTTGTCAAGTTAGTTAAAAAACAAAAAATAGATGCACTTTCAGCAAGATTGCTTTGGAAGCGTCAAGTTCGGACTGAAGAAGCCTTGATGACTTTTTTGAATCCATCGCTTGAAAATTTACATGATCCTTTCTTGTTTTACAGCATGAGTCGCGCTGTAGAGCGTATTCGTCAGGCGGTCGCCAATCAAGAATTGATCCTGATTTATGGTGACTACGATGCGGATGGTATGACCAGCGCCAGTATCATGAAGACGGCCTTAGACGAAATTGGCGCGGAAAGTCTAGTTTACCTCCCTAATCGCTTTACCGATGGCTATGGTCCAAATTTAGACGTCTATAAGTACTTCATTGAAAATGAAGGTGTCGGTTTGATTATCACGGTGGACAATGGTGTTGCCGGTCATGAAGCGGTGGCTTACGCCCAAGAAAGTGGCTGTGATGTCATCATTACCGACCACCATTCATTGCCTGAGACGCTACCAGATGCCTATGCCATTATCCACCCCGAGCATCCAGATGGACAATATCCTTTTAAGGCATTAGCAGGCTGTGGTGTTGCTTTCAAGGTCGCTTGTGCCCTTTTGGAATACATCCCATCAGAAATGCTAGATTTAGTGGCTATTGGGACGATTGCGGATATGATGGCACTCACCGATGAGAATCGCATCCTCGTCAAATTTGGCTTGGAAATTCTCAAAAATACAGAACGTGTTGGATTGGAAGCTTTGCTTAAGGTAGCAGGGATTGAATCAAGCGACATCACTGAGGAAACCATCGGCTTTCAAATTGCCCCAAGACTCAATGCCTTGGGTCGTATTGATGATCCCAATCCTGCCATTGAGTTATTGACAGGTTGGGACGAAGATGAGACCCGTCAAATCGCTGAGATGATTGACCAGAAAAATGTAGAACGTAAAGCGATTGTGGCGGAGATGCTATTAGAAGCTGAAAGTCAGTTGGATGACAGTCCAGTTCAGTTTATTTATCAGACGGGATGGAATCCTGGTGTGCTTGGAATTGTCGCAGGACAATTGCTACAAAAAACGGGCAAACCAATCGTCATGCTATCAGAAGAAAATGGCATTTTAAAAGGCTCTGCACGGTCAATTCCAGCTTTCAATATCTTTGAAGCCTTGACGCAGCATCGGGACTTGTTGATCGCCTTTGGTGGTCATGCGCAAGCGGCTGGAATGACTTTTGAACTGGCAAAACTACCGGAAATTAAAGCAGTTATTGCAGATTTTATTCAACAAAATAAAATTGATATGTCTGAGAAAAACAGCTTGCTTTTGGATGAAAAAATCTCACTATCAGATATGACACTCGAGACGATTAAATCCTTGTCCCAGTTAGCACCATTTGGCCAAGAAAATCCCAAACCTCTGTTTTTAGTTAGCGATTATCAAGTCGTTCAAAGTAGAGCGATGGGCCAACAAAATGCCCATCTCAAATTAAAGATTCAGCAAGATAAAACCCAGTTAGAAGCGGTTTACTTTGGTCATGGTCAGGAGACACTTGATTTTGAACAGACAGCACCAGATCTTGCCGTAACCTTATCGGTCAATACCTGGAATGGCAATACCTCTGTTCAGTTGATGATTACGGATGCGCGGGTTGAAGGCAGCCAGTTGATTGACCTAAGAAATCAGCAGAATCAAACACAAATTCCAGAAAATGCCTTTATTTTCACAAATGAATCGGAAAATCATGCTATAATGAGTGAGGTTCTGGTCATTGCAGAAACGCCAAAGGATGCGGAAGCCTTAGCAAGACTAGAAGAAATCGTTGCTGAACATGACTTCACAGCGATCTATTTTCAAAATCAGATCAAAGAAACTTTTTACCTCACAGGTGGTGGTACGCGTGACCAATTTGCTAAATTTTATAAGACGATTTATCAGTACCCAGAATTTGATGTGCGCTATAAACTTAAAAATTTAGCTGATTTCTTGAAAATCCCCGACATTTTATTGGTTAAAATGGTTCAGATTTTCGAAGAGTTGGGCTTTGTGACGATTCAAGATGGTTTGATGACCGTCAATCAAGCAGCAGCTAAACGTGAGATTTCAGAAAGTCAAATTTACCAAGCCCTACAAGCATCAGTCAAGCAACAAGCCTTCTTTGCCTTATCGCCTGTCGCTGACATTTATCATAAATTGAAAGAGAACTAAAATGGATTTAAAAAATTATATCGCAACAATTCCTGACTACCCTGAAAAAGGGATAGAGTTTCGTGACATCTCGCCTTTGATGGCTGATGGCAATGCTTATAGCTATGCGATTCGTGAGATCGTACAGTACGCACAAGACAAACAAATCGACATGATCGTCGGACCTGAAGCTCGTGGCTTTATCGTTGGTTGTCCAGTCGCCTTTGAATTAGGAATCGGCTTTGCACCAGTTAGAAAACCTGGCAAATTGCCACGTGAAGTGATTGAAGCGCAGTACGAAAAAGAGTACGGCTTTGATACCTTGACCATGCATGCAGATGCGATTAAACCAGGGCAACGTGTTCTGATCGTTGATGATTTGTTGGCAACAGGTGGTACAGTTAAAGCGACGATTGAGTTGATTGAACAATTAGGCGGTATCGTCGCAGGTTGTGCCTTCCTCATCGAGTTAGATGACCTCAATGGCCGTGACAAGATTGGTGATTATGCTTATAAAGTACTCATGCATTACTAAAATGCTTAATCTTATGGTAAAATAGTCATATACTCAATTAACCAAAGAAAGCAAGCATTTTTGCCTATTTCCCGCCAATTTATAGTTGATATGTCTTGACGTACACCTGTACGCCATCGCCTTATCGCCTCTGGCATTGAAGTTGTCGCTTTAGCGGCTTACGGAAAAGCTATGGGCAACGTGGCTAAGCGCTTTTACCGCTTAGTTGTTGACCTAATTGGAAAAAAATAGCTCAAAAATTTTGTTTCCTTTCTTTAGTTAAATGAGAAAAGTAAACTTGATAGCTTATCTCTGACAGGATGTCGTGAGGTAACCCTATACTTTGTTTGATGGAGATAATAAATTGAAAATTAAAGCATTTGAAAATCAAGATTTGTCAGAACTTTCGATGATTGAAGTCGCACACGCGATGTTGGAAGAACAAGGCAAGGAAATGGACTTTAACGTCCTTGTCAATGAAATCCAAGACTATCTTGGCAAATCAGACAGTGAAATTCGTGATCGTCTGTCGCGCTTTTATACTGAATTAAATACAGATGGTAGCTTTATTCCACTTGGTAACAACGTATGGGCTTTACGTTCGTGGTATGCCATTGACGAGATTGACGAAGAAGTTGTTGCTCTTGACGAGTTGGATGATGAAGGCGACCGTCCTAAGAAAAAACGAAAAAAAGTCAACGCTTTTGCAGCAGATGGCATTGATATCGACTACAGTGATGATGATCCAGAAGATGACGATGATATCAATGATACGGATGTCACATATGACGATGAAAACCCAGATGACGAAAAAGATGAGGTCGAAGCCTTTGATGTCGAGCTTGAAGAAGTTGATATTGATGATGCCGAAGTAGATGGTATCGATGAAGATGACGACGAAGACGACGATGAAGACGAAGAAGATGACGATTTAGTCACTAAAAAATAATGGAGAAATCCATATTTTTTATTAAATCCTTGATTTTCAAGGATTTTCGTGTATAATCTAAAATGATAACGCTTGACACCTAAATATGATAAATCTAGACTAGTGTGTCTTATGAAAGTAGAAGATTGTTAATTTGGTAGAAAAAGATACAAAAAAATTTGAGCGTGAGACGTTCAAAGATAGAATTCTTCGTCAATTAGAAGAGGCCAGCCAATCTCTCGATGATGTCGCATCGGAGACAGGGTTTTCTGCGTCTAAAAACTCATCAGTCATACCTGAGATGGCAGATCATACTCGGGTTTCGGATGACTTGTCAATGACTGAGCAAGCAGATGATGCTTTATTTGGTAAAGCTGATCGTCCGCTTAAATCACGCACGTCTGCTAGTCGATCGTCGAGAGAGTGGCCTGTAGAGTCAGAGCCAACGTTTCATGATACGCCAGTAACAACTGAGCCATCTGAAGTGTTTGACACAGCTAATCACCGTCAGTCAGATTTGACTTTTAATCAGGTGGCAGAAGACATATCAGTAGAGGATACAGCAGAAATTAAAAATATCAAGAAAGTGACGCGTCGCTCTCAGGAAAGCTATACGCGTTCAACCAAGAAAAAATCTAAAAAATTGGCTGGTAAGATTATTGCAATCGTCGTCCTTGTCCTGTTTATTGCAGGTGGGACGACTGGCTTTTTAGGCTATAAGTATATCAAGAGCGAGATTCAGCCTTACAGCCTGACTGATAAATCAACCAAAGCAATAGAAATTCCTGCAGGTGTTGCCAGCAAGGAAATTGGTCAAATTCTTGAAAAAAATCACATTATCAAGAATGCGACAGCTTTTCAATATTATACGAAATTGAAAAGTTTGACTGGCTTTAAGTCAGGCTACTATAATCTGTCACCAAGTATGACGTTAACTACGATTGCTAAAACTTTACAAGAAGGTGGGACAGAGAAGCCTGTTGAACCCGTTTTAGGAAAAATAACGATTCCTGAAGGCTTCACCATTGACCAGATGGCGGATAAGATTTCAGATAATGTGTTGACGAAGTCAGACAAGGATAAGACGCCGTTTACCAAGGAAGAATTCTTGAAAGTTGTGACGGATTCGACCTTTATTGAGCAAATGAAAACGACTTATCCAGAGCTTTTTGAGTCTTTACCAGCTAGTGATTCGGGTGTGAAATATCAGTTAGAGGGTTATCTTTTCCCAGCGACTTATGAATATACGAAGAAATCTACGATGACGTCAGTTGTTGAGCATATGATTGCGACAATGAACCAAAATCTGCAGCCTTACTATGAAAAGATTAAAACGGGTCCTAATCCTAAGACGGTTAATGAAATATTGTCTATCGCAGCCTTGACTGAAAAAGAAGCCAATAATGATGCTGACCGACGTAATGTCGCGCAAGTTTTCTATAATCGGATGAATGTCGGTATGACACTGGGCTCAAATATTTCGATTCTGTATGCTGAAGGTAAATTAGGTCAAAAAACGACCTTGGCTGAGGATGCGGCTGTGAATACATCTTTAGACTCGCCATTTAACCTGTATCTTCACTCAGGCTATGGTCCTGGTCCAGTGACCAACCCAAGCTTGTCGGCGATTAAGGCGGCAGTTGAGCCGACAGACAACAATGACTTGTATTTCGTAGCAGACGTGACAACCGGTAAGGTTTACTTCTCAGAAACACAAGCCGAGCATGATGCGAATGTTCAAAAATATGTCAATGACAAACTAGAAAATAAAGCATCAGATACTGAAACAGCACAATAAGACTAAATTTAAAACAAGGAAAGGAGATGAGTTTCACTGATTGTGAACGTGCTTAAGCATGTTCACAATCAGTGACTCAGCATCTTAGATTATGGCAGATACAAAAACATATCAAATGACCCGTGAGGGCTTTGAAGAATTAGAAGCAGAATTAGACAATCTCAAACTCGTTAAACGTGCAGAAGTTGTTGAACGGATTAAAGTCGCACGTTCTTACGGCGACTTATCGGAAAACTCAGAGTACGAAGCAGCCAAAGATGAACAAGCCTTCGTCGAAGGTCGTATTGCAACAGTAGAGACGATGATTCGTAACGCTGAAATCGTTGACAATGCAGGTGTGAAAAGTAATGAAGTCGCACTTGGTAAAACAGTCACGTTCGTTGAAGTAGGCGAAGATGAAAAAGAAACTTATAAAATTGTTGGATCTGCCGAAGCGGACCCATTCAACGGTAAGATTTCAAACGAATCCCCAATTGCGGCAGCACTTATCGGCCGTAAAACTGGCGATACAGTTATGATTCCATTACCAGTAGGTGAAATGGAAGTGAAAATCGTTAAAGTATCTTCTAAATAATCGTTAGAAGACACCAACATTATAAAGCCATCCGGATTAGCGGATGGCTTTATTGTTTCGCTTACATGTTCTGACATTAATCCAATTGCTATAAGATAATGCCTTTACTTGCTAAATTTTCCAAACACTCATTTAAATAGGTTTGATTGTGCTCAGGATAAATCGGGCTTGTCTGAGGACAAGGTGCGAGCTCCTCGTATTTGGCGCAATGCAAGCCACGATAACTTGGTTCTAACCAGTTTTCATCAGGGTGATAGCCACGTGCTATCATTTCACCCATGACTAGGAGATGATACTGGTAGAGTTTGTAGGGGGAGTAGTTAAAGACATAGTTGACTGTGGCGTGTTTCTTACCCCAACCCTTGCCCCTTAGTGCTGCCGTTTCTCGGTGTTGTCCTAATAGTTGTTGCCGTGGTAACTGGTTTAGCAACTTTTCATGCCAAAGTCTCATTTTTTTCTTGCTCCTCTTGAATTTCACGGATCAATCGTGAGTGCATTAAATAAGTCACCTGATATTTTAAGGTCAGATTTTTTAAAAAAGATCCGAGTTGATCATTATCAACCTCTAATACTGCTAAGCGCCGTAGGTAGTCATTCTTTTCTTCAGGCGTCGCTATTTTCTTGAAATAACCCCAGACGTGTTCGTAGGCTGTTGTTAGCGTTTTGCGCGTTGGAACTTGTAAGGCAGCCTCTTGTAGCAAATTTTCAAATGTGACTGCTGTTTCGTCTGACCAGTCATTATTTTTAGCCAGTACTCTGATTTGATTATAAAGCTGCTGTGAATGGGCCATGACCCAATATTTGTGTTCGGCCCATTTGACTTGCCAAGCTGTCATTGTTTATCCTCCATGTGATGTTGTTGCCTATCTATTTAGACCAACTGCCCAATGACCTGATAAGCATAGTAAGTCTGTGGTGCCTGATCTTTTTTAATCTCACTCGTATGTTCGGACAAGAAAAATCCCTGCCACTTCATCATACCACGGTCTTGATACAGTCTGATTTCCTCAAATTGGCTATAATGTCGATCTACTTTTGTCATGATAAACCGTCTAAACCTCCTGCTGAATGACCACCAACGAGCTTACTACGTGCAATGACGCGCGAACCGTTAGCTAAACTATTAGCTTTTTGAACTGATAAAAAGCCGTGTTTTTCTCTAATTACATCGATAACATCTTGAACCGTCTCTTGTTTTTGTGTGACTTGAGCATCATCAAACAAGGAAATCAGCTCAAAATCATCGTCACATAGCCTGCCGTAGGAAACACCAATTCGTCTGACTGCACCAGACGCATATTTATCCCGAAAAAGGCGTAAAATTGCTTGTGTTAGTTTTTGCGTCGAATGTGTTGGTTCAATTGATATTTGAGCGTGAATGGACGGTTTGTTTTCAGAAAAGCCGTAACCCACATAGAGTGAGATCAGTTGTGTTTTTTTCTTAGACCTGCGTGTACGGATTGCCACCTGTTCAGCCAACTCCGAAATCACTAGCTCGATCTCTCTTTGGGAGGTGTAATCTCGAGGCAAGGTTTGAGAGTTGCTGATTGATTTACTTTTGGCATCGTATTTTTCTGAAACGTTGGATTCATCAATGCCATTAGCATGGCAAAATAGTTGCACACCCAGAATACCGAATTCTTTTTTTAAAACAGTAGGATGCGTATGCGCTAACTCGTAGATAGAGTTGACACCGATATGTCGTAAGCGTTTGGCGGTTCGCCTGCTAATGCCCCAAAAATCGGTTAAGTCTGGGATTTGCCAAACGGTATCTGCAATTGTTTCGTAAGTCCATAAAGCTCGCATATTTGACGTGTGCTTGGCGGCATTATCTAGCGCTAGTTTGGCTAGTAAGGGATTGCCGATACTCATCCCAACTGTTGCATAAAGTCCAGTTTGTTGATAGATAGCAACTTGGATGTCATGACTGACGGCATCCAGTTTCTGGGCGGGTGTAAGACTTTGATCTGGGTAAAAATAATTTAGCGATTCAGTCAAATCAACAAAGCCTTCATCTATAGAATACCAACAAATCTCATCAATAGCTGCAAAATCTTGGATGATGTGTTGAATTTCCATGTTTTTATCAATATAGGCTGACATCCCAGGGGGTGTCATAATCGTCCGTTTGGCCCAGGATTCAATGAAAGCCACATGTGATGGCGAGGGTTCTGGCGCGCGATTGGGCCAGTCTCTTGTGACGGTTCGGTAGTAATTTTGGTAGTTAAACTTGTGCGTGGTGGTATAAAAAGGTAAATCACGACTTCGCCCGACATTAGACTTGCCAAACACTTGCTTAAAAGTAGGGGAACTTGCTAAAATCAACCCGCCTGAATTATCTGCTTGACTCATGACACATAGTGAGGTCGTCAAAGGATTCAGTCCACGTTCGACACATTCGACACTGGCATAAAAAGATTTCATGTCAATGAAAGCAATCGCTCGGTGCTGTTCTTTGGTGTAATCGAAATCTGGTGTAATCATCAGTGTCCTTTCTAATATTGTATTGTACGCCCTCGATATCTGTGGCCTAGTCCGCTTTCTCTATTGGAATAAAATGTCCAATGATCTTTCCGATAATCCGTGGTGCGTCATCGAACGGGGCGAATTTATCGGGATAGTCGGGATTAGCGGAGACTAGGCGCAGACCATCTTTTTCGCGGTAGACATGCTTGATGTAGGTTTGAGCGTCCCATTCGACAGCATAGACGGCACCGTCATAGTCAAAGGTTGTCTGCCTGATGAGGGCGACGGAGCCGTTTTCGAATTCGGGGGTCATGGAGTCGCCGAAAACCCAAGAAGCAAAATCGTAGTCATAGGCTTTGTCGGAATAGGCAATATCGTAGGTACCGTCATCAAAATAGCCATAGCCTGTTCCTGCGGATAATTTTTCGTAGACCTTATTGGGCACGAGGTGTAGGAGCGGTGTGGTTGCCTTTTCCTTGTCTTGGTCTGTTTGTTGCTGTTTTGTGTAAGTTAAGACCCTGTCTTGTCTCTGGTGGGTTAAGGTATCATAGATAGCTAGTAAATCGGCTCTATTATCTTGGCTTAAGTCACTGACTTCAACTTGGAAGAGGTTGGCTAGTTTTTCAAGGTTATCTATTTTGGGGCGGACAGTGCCTTTCTCCCAAAAGCCGTAGGCAGGTCTTGAAATACCAAGTTGCCTAGCGATTTCTCCTTGGCTTAGGTGGTGTGCTAGTCTTAGTTTTTTTAGATTTTGGCTCAAACTCATGGCGTATCCTTTCTTTAAAAAGTGGTAAGTTTTTTACTTACCACTAGGATAATCTATTTTCGGAATTTAGTCAATAAATATTTCTGATATTATCATTTTAAGGATAAAGGACTGTCTTGATGATCGTTATAAATAAAGATGAGGAAAATATCAGTAGACTGGAAACTAAAACTAATGCCCTTTAGGATAGGTTTTAAAGGACTTGAGAGTAGCAAAACAATTTAAAAAATGATACAATGGTCAAACAAGGTCAGAAAAAATATTGAACATGAATTACCAAGTATTGATGCCTCCGCTTGATGGAGCGCAAGCAGAGCTCAAGTTTCAAGATTTCATGAAATGGAATCGAAGGAAGGAGAAATTGTGAAAAACACATCAGATATGATAGAGAAATACCTCAAGGAGTTACTTTCTCAGGCAGCAGAAATCGAAATTCGACGCTCAGAGATTGCAGAACATTTTGGCGTTGTGCCGAGTCAGATTAACTATGTCATTAAGACACGCTTCACCCTACCAAAAGGCTTTGAAGTTGAGAGTAAACGTGGTGGCGGTGGCTATATTCGAATTGTTAGAATCCAGTATTCGGATGCCCATGATTTCTTAATGGACATTTTAAACAAAATGCCAGAAAAAATGACCGTCAGCATGGTACAAGATCTTATGCAATTGATGTTTAACGAAAAAATTGTGACAGAGCGCGAAGGAAATCTACTACTCGCAACGCTGAGTCATCCAGTCTTGACGGATTTACAACGAGCTATTTTATTAACCTCAACGATTCACCGATTGGATAAGATGGACTAAATGACCCTATAACTAAGGAAAATAATAAATGACACAAAATTATACGCACATACTTGAAGATATTCTCAAGACAGCTCGCGTTTTTGCGGCGGGCAATGGTTATGATTATGCAGAAACATCACACGTCTTGGCGGGGATGTTATCGAGTAACGATAGCTTTGGCCAAAACATTCTAACGGATCACGATGTGACGATTGAAATGGCGCTAGATGAAATCGAACAACACCAGTTACCCGAAAAAATGCAAACGGTTCAAAATATCCAATTTTCACCTAAGGTCGAACAGCTCTTGCTTGAAGCAGATGCACTTGCAGCTCAAAATCATTTGGCAGAAACAGGGTCTGAACACTTGCTCTATGTCATCTTGACTGATGATGACAATGTTGCCAAGAAACTTTTGGAACTAAACAAAATCAAAATTACTGAAATCGTTAAAGACTTAATTGAGCTCGGTAATATGAATGTCAAAAAAATAGCTAAAAAAGCGGTCACACCGATGGGAAAACGCGATATCGCATCGGGTGTTGCGGCGGCAAGTATTACACCAACGCTAGATTCAGTGGCGCGTGATGTGACGGAAGATGCTAGACAAGGACGCATTGATCCGATGATTGGTCGGGATAAGGAAATTGAGCGCGTGATTCACATTTTGAGTCGCCGGACAAAAAATAATCCTGTCCTAGTTGGTGAACCTGGTGTTGGTAAATCAGCTATTATCGAAGGCTTGGCGCAACGTATGATTGATGGCAATATCCCTGCAAATATGCAAGGTGTACGTCTTATGTCACTTAATATTGCTAATGTGGTTGCCGGTACTAAATTCCGCGGAGAATTTGAAGACCGGATGACTGCGATTGTTGATGAAGTCAGCCAAGATGCAAATACTATCGTTTTTGTCGATGAGCTACATACGATCGTCGGTGCTGGTGGCGGAACGGATTCTGTTACCGATGCCTCAAACATTATGAAACCTGCACTAGCTCGTGGTGAGTTTCAGCTGATTGGCGCAACGACCTTTAACGAATACCAAAAATACATCGAAAAAGATGCTGCTCTGGAACGTCGCTTTGCAAAAGTTACTGTTGAAGAGCCATCTTCAGACGAATCGATTGCAATTCTACAAGGTCTTCAAAGCAAATTTGAAGCCTTTCATCAGGTAAATTTTGACGCTGATGCAGTCAAGGCAGCGGTTCAGCTCAGTGTTCGCTATATGCCAAGTCGCAGACTGCCGGATAAGGCCATTGACTTACTCGATGAAGCAGCTGCTGCCGTTAAAATTTCAGCTAAAAATAATTTATCCGAACAAAGTAAGCTAGATAAAAAAGCATCACAGCTTGATGAACAGTTACAAGAAGCGATTATCAATCAAGATTTTGTGCTAGCTAAAAGCTTAAACAAAGATCTTCAAAAACTTGAAGCCAAACGTGAGAAACTAACGGTTAAAACAAAGTCGTCTCGTGTGAGCGAAGGTGATGTCTTTGCGGTTGTGTCTAACTTGACTGGCGTGCCTGTCACACAGATGAGCCAAAGTGAGATGACGCGTTTGATTAACTTAGAAAAAGAACTCCATAAACGCGTTATCGGTCAAAGCGAAGCCGTTACAGCTGTTGCTAGTGCTATCCGTCGTAGTCGTTCAGGCATCTCAGATGACAGACGTCCTATGGGTTCCTTCATGTTCTTGGGGCCTACCGGTGTCGGGAAGACAGAGCTTGCTAAAGCTCTGGCAGAGACCGTTTTCGGCGATGAAAACAGCATGATTCGTATCGATATGAGCGAATATATGGAGAAATTTAACACCAGTCGTTTAGTTGGAGCACCTCCTGGCTATGTTGGCTATGACGAGGGCGGTCAGCTAACCGAGCAGGTGCGCAACAAGCCTTATGCTGTCGTCCTATTTGACGAGGCTGAGAAAGCCCATCCGGATGTCTTTAACCTCCTGCTCCAAATCCTTGATGACGGCTTCATCACGGATGGTAAGGGGCGCAAGGTAGACTTCCGCAACACAATCATCATCATGACCAGTAACTTGGGTGCGACCTCATTACGCGACGATAAGACGGTCGGATTTGGTGCAGCCAATGCCTCAACCGACTACGTCGCCATGAAGTCTAGAATTTTAGAAGAGTTGAAAAAACGGTATCGCCCAGAGTTTCTCAACCGTATCGATGAAAGCATTGTTTTCCACCCACTTTCTGAGCAGGAATTATCAGATATCGTAAAAATCATGGCTAAACCATTGATTAAACGTTTGGCAGATCGTCACATCACCTTGAAACTTTCTGCTACTGCCTATCAGCTTATCGCTAAAAATGGCTTTGAACCAGAATATGGGGCGCGTCCAATCAGGAAAGCTTTGGAGAAAAAACTTGAGAATCCCCTGTCGGATAAAATTTTGTCAGGCGAAATTAAGGCTGGGAATAGTGTGACAGTAGGCGTTTCCAAAGGGGAGCTGACAATCAAAGTTATTGATTAATCAAAAAGGTATTGTAAAATATTTGTGAAAAAAACGTTTTCACGGTATAATAAGGGTATAAAAGATAAAGAGGTGATTATTATGATTAAATTTAACATTCGCGGTGAAAACATCGAAGTCACAGACAGCATCCGCAGCTACGTTGAAGAAAAGATCAGCAAACTTGAAAAATACTTTACTGAAAATCAAGAGCTGACTGCCCACGTTAATCTTAAAGTTTATGCTGAAAAAACGTCAAAAGTAGAAGTGACAATTCCAGCTAAAAACATCACACTTCGTGCGGAAGATACCTCTCAAGAGTTGTATGGTTCAGTTGATTTGGTTCAAGAAAAACTGGAGCGTCAAATTCGTAAGTACAAAACAAAAGTACAAAAGAAACGTAACCACATCGCAACTGGTAAAGTCTTTGATACCTTTGTTGAATTAGCACCAGAAGAAGAAATTGAAGAAGCAAACATTGAAATCGTTAGAACTAAAAACATTGATTTGAAACCTATGGATGCTGAAGAAGCGGTGCTTCAAATGGATTTGATCGACCATGATTTCTTCATCTTCACAGACGGTGAAACAGGTGCTACAAGCATCGTTTATCGCCGGGAAGATGGTAACATTGGTTTGATTGAAACCAACTAATACACCTCATTTTAATAAATGACTGAAAAAGGCTGCACATTGTGTAGGCTTTTTTAGTATGATTTAGAGTAGATGTCCTGAAATTATAACATGTAAGCATTTGGAATGAAAATTTTCTGTAAAAAAAGGTGTGGGACAGTATTTTTCCTTGAAATATCCGTAAAATAGTGGTAATATAAGGTGGTAATTAAAAAAATGCCATCGGGTGTTTAAAATTAAAGGAGACAAAAATGTCAATTATTACTGATGTTTACGCTCGCGAAGTCCTTGACTCACGCGGTAACCCAACAATTGAAGTAGAAGTTTACACTGAATCAGGTGCATTCGGCCGTGGAATGGTACCTTCAGGTGCTTCTACTGGTGAACACGAAGCTGTTGAGCTCCGTGATGGTGACAAATCTCGTTACCTTGGTAAAGGCGTACAAAAAGCTGTTGACAACGTAAACAACGTTATCGCTGAAGCTATCATTGGTTACGATGTTCGCGACCAACAAGCCATCGACCGTGCGATGATCGCTTTGGACGGAACACCAACTAAAGGTAAACTTGGCGCTAACGCAATTCTTGGTGTGTCTATCGCTGTAGCTCGTGCTGCTGCTGACTTCCTTGAAGTACCACTTTACCACTACCTTGGCGGTTTCAATACAAAAGTATTGCCAACTCCTATGATGAACATCATCAATGGTGGTTCACATGCTGACAACTCTATTGACTTCCAAGAATTCATGATCATGCCAGTTGGCGCGCCTACTTTCAAAGAAGCGCTTCGTTATGGTGCAGAAGTATTCCACGCTTTGGCTTCAATCCTTAAAGCTAAAGGTTACTCTACTGCCGTTGGTGATGAAGGTGGTTTCGCACCTAACTTGAAATCAAACGATGAAGGTTTCGAAGTCATCATCGAAGCGATCGAAAAAGCTGGTTATGTACCAGGTAAAGACATCGTTCTTGCTATGGATGCTGCATCTTCTGAATTCTACAACAAAGAAAAAGGCGTTTACGAATTCGGTAAATTGGCTAACAAACCAGAAGAAGAGTGGGAACTTAAAACTGAGAAAGACATGATTGCTTACTACGAAGAACTCGTAGCTAAATTCCCAATCATCTCTATCGAAGATGGTCTTGACGAAAACGACTGGGAAGGTTGGAAAGAATTTACTAAAGTACTTGGTAAGAAAATCCAACTTGTTGGTGACGACTTCTTCGTTACAAACACTGACTACCTCAAACGTGGTATCGCTGAAGGTGCTTCAAACTCAATCCTTATCAAAGTTAACCAAATCGGTACTTTGACTGAAACTTTTGAAGCAATTGAAATGGCTAAAGAAGCTGGTTTCACTGCTGTTGTCTCTCACCGTTCAGGTGAAACTGAAGATTCTACAATCTCAGACATCGCTGTTGCAACTAACGCTGGTCAAATCAAAACTGGTTCATTGTCACGTACTGACCGTATTGCGAAATACAACCAATTGCTTCGTATCGAAGATCAATTGGGTGAAGTTGCGGTTTACAAAGGCCTTGACTCATTCTACAACATCAAAGACAAATCTCGTTTCTAATCAGTTGATCTGATTTCAGAGACTTGAATCTAGAAGAAGAACCTCTCGGGGTTCTTTTTTTGCTATAATAAAAGTATCATAAATTTATTGGAGATAATTATGGCTAACTTAGCACCTTATATTTCGTCAATCCGCCTGATTGTCGTGATGTTTCCCTTTCTTGCAATTTTACTTTTGTTGCCGTTTTTGATCCGGCAGTATCATCGTTATGGTGCCATCTCAGGTTGGATGGTTGGCGTCAACTATGCCTTCATCTTTTACCTCCTCTGCGCCTATGCCCTGACCATTTTGCCCTTACCGACGGTTGATCAGGTTAGAGCTATGACCGGACCTGTCGAAAATTTACATCTGTTTGACTTTGTTCATGACTTTATCACCTACTCAGGTTTTGTGCTAACACAGCCTAGGACGTGGTTGCATGCAGCTAAAAGCCCGCAGTTTATTCAGCCATTTTTTAATTTGCTCCTGACTTTGCCCTTTGGCATGTTCTTGCGTTACCAGTATAAAAAACGCTTTGTGACGAGCCTGGTTTTAGCTTTTTGTTTGACACTCTCTTTTGAGCTCATTCAACGCTCAGCCTTATTTGGCCTCTATCCTCGCCCTTATCGTCTATTTGATGTCGATGACCTACTCTTGAACACCTGTGGTGCCATGTTGGGGTGGTTAATATCAGGCCCACTTGGGAAAATATTGCCTAAAAAAGAAGACATCGTTGAAACCCTAGAGGAGAGAAGTCATAGAGTCTCTATCAACCGTAAAAGTGTGGCGATTTTGCTTGATCTTACTGTAATTATCGTCTGTGATGTCACCTATAACCTGATCGTGGGTCAACCTCATCAGCTTATTAGCATCCTACTCTATCTTTTTTGGGTTGTTGTACCAGAACTTGTCGGGTGGCCAACTCTTGGTCAAAGACTTGTCCATTTGAAACTGACTGACAAGTCGGGTGGTAAAGCGGGTGTCTTACAGGTAGTGCTGAGAAATCTATTTGGGTATGTCCTGGTCATCGGTTTGTTTGCGGCTGAGCTGTATGTACTGAACCAGACTGGAACAGTTATAGCATCTGAATTAGGAACCTATTATTTTCTCTCCTTGTTTGGCCTTTTTCTGATCCTCGTCTTTGTGATTAGTTTATTTGTCAGCCTATTTACCAAACAATTTTTCCATGAAATTCTCTCAGGCACACGTTTGGTGTCGACCTATCAAAATAAGGCGGAGAAGTAGCTTAAACGTGCTATAATTGACCTATGATTACAAATTATAAGTTAGATAAAAATACCCTCGTTCAGTCAGCTGACGGCCTTGATTTTACACTTTTGACCAAGCCTACGAAAGAAGAAATTGGTCGTCTTGCGACTGCTCATAACTTTCCTTTTGACTATATAGCAGGGATTTTGGATGATGATGAAAATGCTCGTTTTGAGATGGATGACGAAGGAAATCTCTTGCTCTTGCTTCAGTATCCTTGTGTAGAGGATGAAGCTACAGAGGTCTATCCTTTTTCTTTGATCATAAATCCAAAGAAAAAAGACGTCATTTTATCCTTAAACCATGATTATGATTTATCGCCGATTTTCGAGCGTCATTATGATCCGTCACGCTACCAACATGAGCTGATTTTTCAGATCATGAGTACACTCGGACGATCTTTTAATAATTACTTGGCTCAGTTCAAGAAGCGGATGAAGGTGATTGAGAAAGAGCTAGCATTGTCTCAGGAAAATGCGCAAATCATGGAGATAATTCGGTCGCAGAAAAGTCTGATCTATTTTGAGGCAGCGCTTGAGGATAATATCGAAGTCTATCAAAAATTGATGGCTTATTTACGAGATCAGGGTGAGAATGGTTTTTCGGATCGGATTTTTGATATCTATGTTGAAGCAGCACAGGCTTTGACGACGACAGAGATTCAGTTGAAGTTACTTGAAAACTTGAGTGACCTATTTTCCAATATTGTTTCCAATAATTTGAATATCATTATGAAAATTATGACAAGTGCGACATTTATTATGACGATTCCGGCGATTATTGCAGGTTTGTATGGGATGAATGTTAAATTGCCTTTTCAGAATGTATCGTACGCTTTTTGGCTGATTATGGTGGCTGCGACTTTAATTTCTTGGTTGGTTTTTCGCATTATGTTACGGAAACGAATGTTTTAATAACTTTGTGAACTAACACACTTGCAACTTGAAAATGGTACAGATTTAATGATTCCTTAACCTGTTACATAAGAGAAAGTCATAAAACCCTCGTTTTTTACTTGTGTAACCGTTTTCTGTATGATAGAATGGTTATGTAGTATAAAACAGGTGACTTAGGGAATGTCACCTTTCTCGTCAAAAATAGGAGATAATAAAACATGAAAACTGAAGTGACTGAAAACGTTTTTGAAGAAGCATGGGCAGGATTTAAGGGAACAGACTGGAAAGAAAAAGTCAGCATCTCTCGTTTCGTAAAAGACAACCACAAAAATTACGATGGAGATGAATCTTTCCTTGCAGGACCGACAGAACGTTCTTTGAGAATCAAAAACATCATCGAGTCAACGAAAGACCGTTATGAAGCGTCTCAGTTCCCTATGGATACTGATCGCGCAGCGTCAATCGCTGATATCCCAGCTGGTTACATTGACAAAGAAAATGAGCTGATCTACGGACTTCAAAACTCTGAGCTTTTCCGTCTGTCATTCATGCCTAAAGGGGGCGCTCGGATGGCTGAAACAGCCTTGAAAGAGCATGGCTACACACCAGATCCACTCATGCATGAAATCTACACCAAACATGTGACAACAGTTAATGATGGGATTTTCCGTGCTTATACGTCTAATATCCTTAAAGCACGCCACGCCCACACTGTAACTGGTTTGCCAGATGCTTACTCACGTGGTCGTATTATTGGGGTTTATGCACGTTTGGCCCTTTACGGTGCAGATTTCTTGATGAAAGAAAAATTTGCTGACTGGAATGCTATTAAAGAAATCAATGAAGAAACAATTCGTCTTCGTGAAGAAATCAACATGCAATATCAAGCACTTGGTGAAGTTGCAAAACTTGGTGACTTGTATGGCGTAGATGTACGCAAACCTGCCAAAAACGTTAAGGAAGCCATTCAATGGACTAACATTGCCTTCATGGCAGCTTGTCGTGTGATCAATGGTGCGGCAACTTCTCTTGGTCGTGTGCCAATCGTTTTGGATATCTTTGCTGAACGTGACTTGGCGCGTGGGACATTCACAGAGTCAGAAATCCAAGAATTTGTTGATGATTTCGTTTTGAAATTGCGTACTGTTAAGTTTGCACGGACAAAAGAATACGATGCGCTTTATTCAGGTGATCCAACTTTCATCACAACATCAATGGCTGGTGTGGGTAACGACGGTAAACACCGTGTGACAAAAATGGATTACCGATTCTTGAACACCTTGGATAATGTTGGCAACTCACCAGAACCAAACTTGACTGTCCTTTGGGCGAGTGAATTGCCTTATGCCTTCAAACGCTACTGTATGAGTATGAGTCACAAACACTCTTCTATCCAGTATGAAGGCGTGAAAACAATGGCTGAAGATGGTTATGGCGAAATGTCATGTATCTCTTGTTGTGTATCACCACTTGACCCAGAAAACGAAGAAGGTCGTCACAACATTCAGTACTTTGGCGCACGCGTTAATGTCTTGAAAGCCCTCTTAACTGGTATTAATGGTGGTTATGATGATGTGCATCGTGATTACAAAGTTTTCGATATCGATCCAATTAAATCTGATGTTTTAAACTTTGACGAAGTCAAAGCTAACTTTGAAAAATCTCTTGACTGGTTGACTGACACGTATGTGGATGCCTTGAACATCATCCACTACATGACTGACAAATACAATTATGAAGCAGTTCAAATGGCTTTCTTACCAAGTCACCAACGCGCTAACATGGGATTCGGTATCTGTGGTTTCGCAAATACAGTGGATACTTTGTCAGCCATTAAATACGCAACAGTTAAACCAATCCGCGACGAAAATGGTTACATCTACGATTACGAAACAATCGGTGATTTCCCTCGTTACGGTGAAGATGATGACCGTGCTGATGACATTGCAAAATGGTTGATGGCAGAATACCATAACCGTTTGGCTAGCCATCAATTGCACAAAGATGCAGAAGCAACTGTATCATTGTTGACCATCACATCAAACGTGGCTTATTCTAAACAAACAGGTAACTCGCCAGTTCACCGTGGTGTATTCTTGAATGAAGATGGCACATCAAACATCAGTGAAGTTGAATTCTTCTCACCTGGTGCTAACCCATCTAACAAGGCCAAAGGTGGTTGGTTGCAAAACCTTCGCACACTTGAAAAACTTGAGTTTAAACATGCCAACGATGGTATCTCTCTAACAACGCAAGTTTCACCAAAAGCACTTGGTAAAACACGTGATGAACAAGTGGATAACTTGGTTGACGTCCTCGATGGTTACTTCGAAGATGGTGGTCAACACGTCAACTTGAATGTCATGGACTTGGCTGATGTGAAAGATAAAATCCTTAACGGCGAAGATGTTATCGTTCGTATCTCTGGCTACTGTGTTAACACGAAATACCTTACAAAAGAACAAAAACATGAATTGACACACCGTGTCTTCCACGAAGTTTTGTCAATGGATGTTTAAGTGTCACTTGCTTCAAATACTGAGAAACCGTCTTCTGACGGTTTTTTTGTATCAGTTGCTGTCAAAGGTGCTTGGCCTTGGACCGAAGGTCGTGGCAATTGAAGCTTTTAAGGGTGCATGGGGGTGAGAAGTGGAATGACTTCCAAGCCGGTTGAATGGAGGTTTTATGTTAAAATAAGAGTAAGATGTGATGAAGGTGGAGATATCCTATGTTATACGGAAAAAATGATCAATCCAAGAAGTCGACTTATTTGCAGCCTATTTTTGGGTCTGGTGCGTCGGACCGTGATATTCCTAAATACAAATTAGGGGCGGATCCAATTGAGCCGCGTATTGCTTATCAACTGATTAAGGATGAGCTCTTGGATGAAGGGGCAGCACGGCAAAATTTAGCGACTTTTTGTCAGACCTATATGGAACCTGAGGCCAGCTTGCTCATGGGTGAAACCCTAGAGAAAAACGCCATTGATAAGAGTGAATATCCTCGAACAGCAGAGCTTGAAAACCGCTGTGTCAATATGATTGCGGATCTTTGGCATGCTCCAGAACAAGAGACCTATATGGGAACCTCGACCGTTGGTAGCTCTGAAGCCTGTATGCTAGGTGGTATGGCCATGAAGTTCCGTTGGCGGGCACGGGCTAAAGCTGCTGGCATTGATATTTTAGGCCGCAAGCCTAATCTGGTCATTTCATCCGGCTACCAAGTCTGTTGGGAGAAGTTTGCCGTGTATTTCGATGTCGAGCTACGGGAAGTGCCGATGACGGCGGAAAACATGAGCCTTGATATTTCTGACATTAGCAGTTATTTTGATGACTACACGATTGGTGTTGTGGGGATTCTTGGCATCACTTATACTGGCTGCTACGACGACATTTTAGGATTAGATGCAGTTTTGACCGCCTACAATCAAACTGCAAAAATCAGCATCCCAATTCATGTTGATGCCGCTTCTGGTGGCATGTATACCCCTTTCATGTCGCCTGAACTCAAGTGGGATTTTCAGCTTGATAACATTGTGTCGATCAATACATCTGGCCATAAGTACGGCCTTGTTTATCCTGGCATCGGGTGGGTACTTTGGCGCGATAAAGCCTATTTGCCAGAGGAGTTGATTTTCAGTGTGTCTTACTTGGGAGGTAACATGCCGACCATGGCCATCAATTTTTCTCGGAGTGCCAGCCCCATCATCGGACAATTCTATAATTTCATGCGCTTTGGCTTTAATGGCTACAAAGCCATTCACCAACGTACTCACGATGTTGCCCGATTCCTAGCCAAGACAGTAGAATCAACTGGTCGTTTTACCCTTTACAATGCAGGTGAGCAGTTACCGATTGTCTGCTACAAGTTAAAAGATGAGAGCAAACAAGAATGGACATTGTATGAACTGGCTGACGTCCTACAAATGAAAGGGTGGCAAGTACCTGCTTATCCACTCCCAGCTGATTTATCAGATACGATTATTCAGCGCTATGTCGTTCGTGCTGATTTGAGTATGAATGTCGCAGAAGAGTTTGCGGAAGATTTCAAATGGGCCATTACTAAATTAGATGACTCACGATTTTTACGTGAAAAAGATGACGATAGACGCGTCCAAGGCTTTACACACTAAAGAATTACCCAAAGTCAAATTTTGGATAAAATAAAAAACTGCTAGTCAATGTCAAGCCCCAAATAAAACAGACAGTTCAAAAAAAACACATTTCCACTCAAAGGTATGTCTGCCTATATTCAATAGGAGTCATGCCTTTTAGTTTGAGTTGTGGTCTA
>OBMA010000298.1_pt1 | contig 28613 bp, 22 predicted proteins | sample 1539141 | NCBI WGS metagenome assembly OBMA01 (sample SAMEA3991484, study PRJEB22521) | metagenome | biome: anthropogenic terrestrial biome; feature: sewage plant; material: raw primary sludge | place: Sweden | collected 2012-09-26
CAATGCCGGCACCGAAACGTTTCGTCAGCCTGTCACTCTGAAGACTGGACACAACTGTGCATGCTGAAATCACAAAAAAAATGATTCCTGAATATGATACCGGTACATTCATCTCGTGATACATTGTTGGCCAGGCTGAACCAAGCAATGAGTCAGGAAGTCCAAGAGACACAAACGCTAAATAAATAACCGCAAGCAGCATAGATACCATACTTCTTCCCTCCATTTTCTTTTTAGTTTTTTATAATTATTCAAGGGCAAAATACCTTTTAATCTTGACATCATAATATACTTTAATATTTTAAATTTCTGTCTATTTGCTTCCTTTTATTATAATATTATGAAGTTAAAATCAAAAACAGGATGCGGAAAATAAAAATCATTTCCCGCATCCTGTTTCCGCTAGTCTCATACTTTAGTCAATTGCAGCTGCCAACATTATCAGAATATAACTACACCAATATTCCTCTTATCAAACGACTTAACAATTTCAACTTCTTTTTTTAATGAAGCACTCAATGTTTCACCGCGCCCTTCTACAAATATTACTCCATCCACATCTTTAAGTTCTTTACGTGACTCAGGATTTTTTACGACATTCCCGCCATATATAATCTCTGTCTCGCTTCCTGCGAATTTCTTTTGAAGATTGTCTGCAATCTCCTTTACCTTTTCTTCTTTTATTGTTCCTATAACACTTACCGACTTTAATCCAGCTGAATATGCAAGGGCACTTGCATAAATCATCTCAAGAACAGTATCACTGTCTCCATCAGCGGCTTCATTAATCTTTCTCCGTACAGCACGGACAACCGGATCCTTGCTCTTCTTTCCAAAGTCCTTTTTAAATGTACCAAGATTATTCAAATTATACATATCTTTAAATTCGTTTGATGTTTTAACTTTCTTACCTACTATATATTTAACGCAAAAATATAAAGTCAATAAAATTATTCCGCCTAATAAACCGCCCAGAACAGACTTTTTACTTATAGAACGTCCTGCCGGCGCCGCCGCAGTTGACGAACCATCATCCGTTGGTTCAACCAGAATATTATTTTTACCATTCGTAAGATTCAGAATCTGCTGATTATAATTACTGATATTCGTAAGAATATCTTCCTGTTCCCTCTGCAGATTGTCATCCACACCCACAGTCACCGTTCCATCTGTCACTACAAGATCATGATCATGAAGCTTTTCAGCACTTTTTTTCTCATCCTTAATATGAGCAACAACATCATTATAAAGAACCTTGGCATTATCAGCAGAAGTCCCATTTACAGTGATTTTCATAAGATATACTTTAGTACTTGCAACAATATCAGTATCTGAAGTGTTACTGCTGACTTGTGTATCTGCACTTGTCTGCATTAAAGTGGAATTCTCAATATTAATCATATCCTGAAGATACTGCGCTTCTGTATTTAATTTCTTTGCTTCTTTAGTCAGGAAATCAATGTCAACTGCCGCATCACTATACTCCTGCCCTATAAGTGCAAGTTCATTTATATCTGTCTTTTTATCAGCCTTGATTTCAATACTTCCGACATCTGAATATACATGATACGGATCCCTTTGCATTGCCGGATCGTCCTGAAGTTTATTATACTCATTCTTAATAGCATCCTGAAGACCTGATATTGCCTGGTTCACAGACTCCTTATTACTCTTATAATTCTCAAGTTTCGTTTTATAATCATCACCAAGTTTTTCAGTCTCTTTAACTGTAGACGTTGATGCTGTCGCTGAATGCATGTAACTCCAGGCACCACAGCAAAGAGCCGCCAGAAAACCAATTATAAAAATCAGCTTCCAATGCATTGCAACATTAAGAAACATATCATGAATATCAATTAAACCATCATCATTATCATTAAAATCGTCTGTATTCATACGTCCACCTTTAGTTTATAAATATTTTTACTATTGCATTCTATAATTTGATATTTTTGTTGTCAAATAGTAACGTTTGAGTTGGATTTCTGTATATTTTTCAACCTGACTGTCTACCATTCAATGTGGCACTATTAATGTTTAACTATTTCAACACTATCCAAAACCAACCCTTTTTGATATGAATATACTCGTACTTCAAAGTCAGTACAGTTTTCTTTAAGTGAAAAATCAAAAGATACAGATTGAGATTCTTTTATTATTACATGTTTGTACTTTGCAGAATCAATACTTCCTAGCTTACTATAAATGTCGCAAAAACCAATTTCATTTGTATCTATTTCATGGCCTGCATAATGATATGAATACTTAATTGTATAATCTCCTGCTTCCAATTTTTTATATGGTCCATACAGCAGCCACCCTTCTCCTTGTGAACTATATGGTTCTCCATATTTCTGTTCAAACCCCGATGAAAAAAACGACTTTGACCTTATTTACCTCGTGATAAATAATTTCACTGACAAGAGGACGTATTTTCTGATTTTTTAAGAACCTTTACCACCATGTCATCTCGCATAAGAATCAACATTATAATATATATAAAAGCTCCTATAATAATTTCAATTAAGGTAAGTAACCAGCCTCTTACAGATATATAATTATCCATATACCATATGGCAATTCCCATTATCAGTGAAGACAAAATATACTTCCAGACGCCTTTCATCATTTGGAAATTATAATCGCTCCTCTTCATCAGCATAACCTGCAAAAAGCATGAAACTGATTCAGCTAATACTGATGCAACCAACGCACCAATAGATGCCCATCTTCTGATTAAAAGACAATTCAAAACGAAATTCACGCAGGCAGCGATAATATAAACCAAAGTCATTTTATTTTGTTGCCCTGTGGGGCTAAGATATTGCATTCCCACAAAGTTACCAATGCTCATAAATATAATAAGTGGACATGAGATACGTAACAAAACAACCACCTTATCATATTCTGGGCCAAAAAACCAATTGACAAAATTACCAGCTATGACAAACAATCCAATCACCATAGGCCAAATCATCAACATTATAATATGGAATGAGATTTTATGAGCTTTGGCAATTTTTTCCTTTTCATTGTTTGCGTAAAGATAAGAAACACGAGAAAATAATACAGAATCAAGAGATGTGATTGTTGTCATCAGCAAATTTGTAATTTTACGTGCCTGTTCATAATATCCATTATCGTTCATACTGTTGTTTATTGCTCCCAACATGATTTTATCCAATTGTGAATAAATTTGGGTGGCAATTAATGGAATAAAGAATTCAAACGATGGTTTTATATGTCTTTTAATGCAGAGTTCAGAAAAACGTATTTTACAAACATTTCCTTTAAGACTAAATAAAAACAATGCATTTCCGACAAAAACAGAAGCGGAATTCAACAAAATATAATTACCAACATCACTCTTATCTTTTACAAAAATGAAAACACAAATTACAGTAATAATCTTAACCGCAATGTTACGTATTGCAACAGTTTTAAAATTTTCAATTCCCTGAAAAAACCACGAAATATCTAAAAGAACCGCCAGCACAACAAATCCTTGCAGCAGAAGATATCCTCTATATCCTTTATAACAAAAAGCGGACACCAGATATGCTGTAAGAACAATCAAAACAGCACACCCTCTTATAATACACAATTCCCAAAATATATTACTTCTTTTCTTTATGTCACTCTGATAGTATGCTATTTCTCTCTGACCATACTGATTAATTCCAAGCGCTGCAAATAAAGAAAAGGCAAAAGCAATCGTATAAGTATAACTATATATCCCAACACCTTTTGATAATAAAACGCGCGAAACATATGGCGTAGTTATAAGCGGAACAATAACAGCAAAAATCTGGTAGCTCAAATTATATAAATAGTTATTAATCACACTATTTTTCTTCATCGATACAATTCACTCCCAGAATTTTCATATATTCGCTAAGAACCTTTTCATGGTTAAATTCATTTAATCTTTCTACCTGATTTGTTTCTAATTTCATACGGAGTTCCTGATCCCCCAGTATCTTTTCTATTAATGAACACACCAGTTCCGGGTCATGCTTCTCGAATATTAAGCCAGCATCACCTAAAGTTTCCTTAATTGCACTGCTGTCATATGCAATCGTTGGAATTTTGAAATACATTGCTTCAACAAGAGGTACGCAAAATCCTTCATGCTCACTCTCACAAAGAAAAATAGTTGAAGTCCGATAGTATTCCAACAACTTAATAAAAGGAATATGTCCGGTAAATATAACATTTTTCAATCCTAACATATGGACATACTTTTTTAATCGTAAATAATATGCTTCACACCCCTGATAATTTCCTGCTAATATTAATTGACTATTCGAGTTATGTAACTTATTGTAATAATAAAAATCACGTATAATTTTTTCCTGACATTTATTTGGCGCAATTCTTCCAACAAAGAGAATTCTCACAGGTTCTGCTGAATTGATTTTACGCTCACCAACTCCTGTCGCTTGTCCATATTGTTCAAAATCAACCAGAATTGGAGCATTGTACATTGGGCAAGTAAACCCCATCTTTTTTAATTGTAACGAGTTATATTTTGAGTCTGAAATTACAGAATCTATTTTACCGATAAACCCTTGTGCATCTTCATATCCTTTTTTACAACTTTCAAAGTTTAATCTACTGTACCCTTTAAAAAATTGCGGTGGGGTGATATTGTGATAATTTAGTATCACCTTACATTTATGATTTAAAACTTCATGATTCAAATCTGTTCCAGTGCTAAAATGATATAAAATAATATCATCTTTTTCTTCTCGATAACTGTTATAATATTCAGCATTATTTTTTTGCAGTGGACTTATATTTCTCGCATAGATTTGGCATGTGATGTCATGACGTTTTAATCCTTTCATCAATGCAATCATATGATTACTTATTGCATCGCCATATGCTAAATAATCAGTAATTTGCACAATTCTCATCTATGGATTCTCCTGTTTATTTTTCTGCATACCCTCGTGAATAGTGTAAACAAAACCAAATATAGTGATGCAGGCATTTTTATATTTTCCCACATAACTTCTTCTCTATTTTCAAATTTGCTCATGAACAATTTTCCTCATATCAAATATTTTCTTCAATTAACTTTATCCACGCACTTGCTGCATTTTCCCATGTATATTCTTGTAACACGGGTGCTGCGCTCGAAACAGATTCATCCCAAAGTATGTCTAAATCTACATTTTTATCAGCTGGAGCAAAATAGCGCACTGAAGTGCCATAAATTTCTTTTAACACAGGTATATCCGAACATAGCACCGGCACTCCTATGGCAAGTGCTTCCAGTGGCGGAATCCCAAACCCTTCATAAAAAGATGGAAACAGTAATGCTCTTGCATTTGCCATCAATGCTTTCATCTCTCCATCTGATACATAACCTGTAAAAATTACATTTTGCGATTTTGAAAAATCTATCGTATCTGCCCAAATTTTTTTATCTACGCCTCCAGATATTACAAATTGCTGCTCCGGATATTTTTGAGCCATTGCAAGAACCCATTCAAAATTTTTATGCGGTGCCACACTTCCAAGAGAGAAGTAATAACTTTTCCTTTTTATATTTGGAAAGGCAGAAAATATGTTTTCATCCTCTATAATATTATTAATATGCTCCCATCCAATGGGAATAACTGAAATATACTTTTTATCAACATTTAAATGAGAGGCTATTTCTTCCCGGCAAAACTCCGAATCTGTAACAATACTCCTGGCATTTTTAGCAATATTCTTACATTTCAAGGCATATGTCCAGGCACTTTTTAATTTTACATTGTTTGCCTTATCCCATGTTGATGGTCGAATATCATGTAAACAAACAATACTGTTTTTGTACAACACACCTTGACTACACAAATTCAAATAAAGTGCATTATTTTTTTTGGCATACCGTTCAGGATATAAATTATCCCAACCTTTTTGTGGATTACCTCTTTGAATGATTTTTATATTATGTAATTGCAATAAGTTTTCACTATTTACACCTTGTGGCATATAAAGTGTAACATCCTTATCTACCACAAAATCATCTAAATGCTTCACAACTTCATTTGCATATCTTGGTATTCCATTTACCGGTTTAGTTAAAAATTTACCACTTATAATTATTTGCCGCATAATTTTACTCCTGTGTAGCGTGCTTGATTTGTAATGTTTTCATTTCTTCATATGATTCTTTATCATGCTTAGCTAATGAATCCCCCATTGCCCAATATATCCAAATAAAAAAATAATAGAATTCTGAAACCGAAACCATAAGAATCACCAACGAAACTGCTTGCAACATAAATAATTTCTTTGCCTCACCAGTTCCTATCTTTAATAATTTATGGAAACTTTTCAATATATAACTATAAAGCAATATATTCCCGACTAAACCAACCTCTGCCAAAAGTGTTGAAAATAAATCTGTGCTTCTTAAGCTTCCCCAGCCCACTCCAAGTAAATAACTTTTAAAAAATGCACTCAAACTGGTAATAAAACGATCCATACGTTCCATTCCAGATTGACTGTCTTTATTCACTTCTATTTTCATAATAAATAATTCTAAATTATTCGAAATGTTTTCTCTGAATTCTATTACTGTAATTATGCAAATGAAAAATATCAACATTATTACTATCATTAATTTTTTTTGTATTTTCGTTTCTCTATTATTTAATATATCGAAAATCCAAATCAAAACACCAGCAAATATTCCAATTATAAAAGATGACGATTCACTCATGATCATAAGAATAATTCCGGCAAAAAGCAGAATCCATGACATTAAATTCCCGCCACCTTGCTTAAATAAAGAGTATATCCATGCCACAAGTATTGGTGTTGCAAACAATGCAAGCATTGATGGTTCCAAAAATGTTGAAGATATACGATCTCCCATTGAATTGTATATTGTATGGCTCGAATTTCTAAAAAATGTATTTATAAAGCTTAAAGGCAGGATTTTCTGCAAAAACCCAATAATTATCACTATTATAAATGCATAACTAATAGTATTTTCTATTTCCTTTATGCTTACATGATTTTCTCTAATAGAATTCTTTACAATTACATATGTAAAATAAGCAATCAACAAATACAAATATTGTGTTATTTGTTGAAATGAAAACCTTGCACCAATATGTACACCATCAACCGATACAACTTTAACCCCCTTAAATAATATTGAAAACGGTATTGTTAATGCAGCATAAACAACAAACGCTTTCAAAAAATTATTTTCACCTTTTATTTTCCAATGTCTTTCTCTGAGATATTTAAGCAATACTATAACAAATGAAACATGATAGACTAATATATCGTTGTTACCTAGCTTTACTACAGCAACTGTTGTTAGTGCAGATAAAACAATCAAAAGTTTCAAATTAAATTTATAATCTTTGAAAATCGCACTAATAAGTAAAATCGGTATATATATCATTCCAGCTGTTGTAATTTGCATCTGCCCCACCTATCTTTATAAATATAATAATTTTCGCAATTCGTATGCTGATTTGCTCCAGCTATATTTTTGCATTGGTCTATTCTTTTTATGATCTTTCTCACTGATTAATTCATTTAAATTATATTCACATTTTGCAGCATCAACATAAACCACATCATCTTCAAATATTTCATGCATAACTTCTGTATCTGAAACAACTACACATTTTGCTCCTGCACTCATAGCTTCTAACGGGGGAATGCCAAATCCCTCATAAAATGTAGGAAACAAAAAAGCCTTACAATCCCTCATCAAAGTCTTTGCCTCTTCATCACTAACATATCCTAGCATCTTTATATTGCTGGGATACTCAAATTCTCGTCTCTTTGCAAAAACTTTTTTATTTATTGCTCCAGCCACAGCAAATATCTGATCAGAATTACGTTTTGCCTCTTCAAGAATCCATTTAAAATTCTTATTAGGTTCCAAACTGAACATTGAAAATAAATATCCGTTTTTTTCAAGACTATATTTATTTAATGCATTTTCATCATAATCTATACGTTCAAAATGCTGCCACGCACATGGAATTACAATGATTTTTGAATCAGTAACACCATAATATTTTATTATTTCTCTCTTTGAAAATTCTGAAATAGTTATAATTTTTTTTGCCCTTTTGGCCACATTCCAAAATAACAATCGATACCACAGCAAAAATTTTTTACTAAAATACTGCGGAGTAGCTTTTATTTTTACATCACACAAGCAAGTAATTCCAGGTGTTAACAATGGTCCAACATTGCACAGATTCAGTGTTATTAAATTATGCAACATTGCATAAATTGGAAATGACAATTGCTCCCATGCGATGCCATGCAGTCTTCCAATATACATAATTTCAATATTTTGGTACTCTGGCAAACCATTTGTCCCTGAAGGAACAGCAATTTTTAACTCTCCTGGTTTTACCAATTTATCAAGCTCTAATAATATTTCACGAGCATACCGCTGAACACCTGTTGTTTTTTGCGTTAAAAACTTACCATTCACTACATACTTCATTGTTTACTCCAGCTCTAAAGGTTATTTACAATATTTATAACATTCTCTTGAAATCTTTCAAACGTAAAATTATCTAATACTCTCTGATGTGCAGCAGCTCCATATTTCTCACGTAGTTCTTTTTTACTAACCAATTCATCCAAAGCCTCTGCATATGCTCTGCTGTCACAATTTGGACATTCTATTCCCGTAACACCATTCTGATTCACATAATTGACACCACTTCCATGTATAGTAAATGTCACTGCTGGTTTCCCATAATACATTCCTTCAGCCAGGGCTAATCCAAAACCTTCATTGCGTGTAATTGATGGAAAGCAGAAAATGTCAGATGCATATAAATAACTGCGCCATTCTGAGTCACTTATTTTTCCTATAAACTCGATTTTAGCATCACCTTGAGCCTTTTGCTTTAAACTTTCAGTTAACTCACCACTCCCAGCTATCAAAATATGTATATCACTTTTCATATATTTTGATGCATCTATCAAATATTCCAGACCTTTATATGATACATGTCGTCCAATAAAAAAACCCAGAACTTTTCCATTATATTTTTTTCTGATTTTATTTGCTTCGGAAATTTCTTCATCAGAGATTTTTAGCCTTTTTTCGTCTATAGCATATGGTAATATTTCTTTTTTATCACCAAATTGTGCAGTGAATTCTGACTCATTTATATGTTTTGGTGTTGCACCCCAAATTCTGTCAGCTCTTTCTATCAAGTCTAAATTTTGATTTTTAAACAATTTTTTTAATTTTTTCTGCTTAGTAATATCTAGATGCCAATATACGCATAATTTGAAATTCTGTTTCTTATATTTCAACAGATAATGCGTTGCAAATATATTTGGATAATGCAAAATAACGATATCCGGTTTAAAATCAGTCATTACCCTTTTCAATTGTTTTCTATATGAAAGTGAAATAGCTTGCGATGCAATCTTACACAATGTACCACAACGTATTATTTCCACACCATCAACAACTTCAGTAATTGTCTGATGCCTTTTACTTGTCAATCCACCTGCCACGGAATTTTCGTTAAAGCAGATAACTTTTTGCTCAATATTTTCACTTTTCAGAGCATTTGCAATATCTTTTGCAACCTGTTCAGTACCACCAATAAATGGATAATAATATTTTGAAATCTGTAAAACCTTTTTCATTTTTTCAAATTTTTCCAATCTATATTATTTCAAATAACTGTTATAAATCTCTTTTAAAGCATCAAAAACTGTATATTCAGGTTTCCACCCTAATTCTTCTGTGATCAAACTATGGTCACAACAAATGCATGGCTGATCTATAGGTCTAATCCTACTCTCATCAACTATTACTTCTATCTTTTGCTTGCTTTGACTTACTATAAAATCGAGAAGTTCATTGAGCTTATATGTTTTACCAGATCCTACATTATAAACTTTCTCACAATTATCACTTTCAACAATCATTCTATATGCCCGAACAATATCTTTTACATGACTAAAATCTCTCTGCACAGCCAAATTTCCGACATTTATTTTCCCTGATGTTCCATTCTTTTCAATATCAGCAACCTGTTTACACCAGCTTGGTAATACAAAAGACTCTCTTTGACCGACTCCAGTATGATTAAACGGTCTTACACAATAAATCTTTAAATCATATTGCTCTCTGTATAATTTGGCAAACCGTTCCTGCGTTATTTTAGAAATTCCATACGGATTACTTGCATCTAATTCTGTTTCTTCATTAATTGGTTCATTGCTAACAACATATTCTTCGCTGGAACCAATAAACATAATCTTTGGCTTTTTTTCTGCTTTTCGCGCAGCTTCCATAATATTAAGAGCACCCACAACATTAACCATCATTGCCATCTGAGGCACTCCCCAAGATGCACCTACACTGCTTATAGCAGCTAAATTTACAATAATATCTGGCAATTCATCATTAACTATTTTTTCAATTGAAATTGAATCCATTATATCTGCTGTCATAAATATGACTTCTTCAGGAAGCATTGTGCCCCTTAATTTATCACATCCTAAAACTTTGTAACCATTTGATAAAAACTCTTTTGAAAGATAACTTCCAACAAATCCACCAGCGCCAAATATAAGTACCTTTTTCATAAATGTCATTCAACTTTCCTAAAAAGATTACAGGCATAGTTCAAAATTTAATCAAACTATGCCTGATTACTAAATTTTCTATTTTATTAAATTCATTTTTTCTTTCTTTGCTAATTCAAGATCATGCTGTGCCATAATAGCACAAAGCTGTTCATAACTTGTTTTTTGCGGATCCCACCCAAGTTTAGTCTTAGCCTTAGTTGGATTTCCCCACAAGTTTACTACATCTGTCGGGCGGAACCATTGTGAGTTAACACAGACTAGCATCTTCCCAGTTTTCTTATCATATCCTTTCTCATCTATTCCCTTTCCTCTCCACTCAAGTTCAATTCCATCATTAGCAAATGCGAGTGTCGTAAATTCACGAACAGTATGCTGCACACCTGTTGCAATAACATAATCGTCTGGATCTTCCTGCTGAAGAATGAGCCACATACATTCAACATAATCTTTTGCATAACCCCAATCACGAAGTGAATCAAGATTTCCAAGTTCAAGATGATCCTGAAGACCGCATGAAATACGTCCAGCTGCTAAAGTTATTTTTCTTGTGACAAAATTATCTCCACGACGTTCGGACTCATGATTGAAAAGAATACCATTGCATGCAAATATTCCATATGCATCACGATATTCTTTTATCATCCAATATCCGTATTGTTTTGCCACAGCATATGGACTATATGGATGAAACGGAGTAGTCTCACTCTGAGGACATTCCTCTACCTTTCCGTAAAGTTCAGATGTTGAAGCCTGATAAACTCGGCAAGTCTTATCAAGTCCGAGTATATGTATTGCTTCCAAAATACGTAGAACTCCAAGTGCATCTACGTCTCCTGTATATTCAGCAGCATCAAAAGATACTTGTACATGACTCTGTGCTGCTAAGTTATAGATTTCATCAGGCTTCACCTTGCTTATTATACGAATTATGCTAGAACTATCTGAAAGATCCCCATCATGTATAATTATTGTTTTATTTAAGATAAGATGATCAATTCGTGCAGTATTAGAAACTGAAGAACGACGGACAATTCCATGTACTTCATAGCCCTTATCCAACAATAGTTCTGCTAAATAAGAACCATCCTGTCCTGTAATTCCTGTAATCAACGCTTTTTTCATAGTATTAAACTCCTTTTCTTATTTTTACAATAATTATTCTTCTGATTTTCACTTCTTAATATATTTTTAACACCTTATCTTCAAAAGCTCTGTCTTCCCTATTAAATGACATCTACCCATACTTGCAGGTATGAAGATACAATCCCCTTTTTTAAAAAGTAATGGATGTGACATATTATCTGCAGTAATTCCACCTTCACCATTTAGACATAAAATAACCTGAAATGATGCATCTAATACTGAAAATGCCATTCCAAGACTTACTGTGATTCTTTCTGTTTCAAAATACTTGCATCTGCAAAGTATTTCCCTTGAACATCCCGGAAAAAAATCGATTTTTCTGTTCTTTTGTTTCACATCAGGTGCAATTCCCATATTCATTACCTTAATTGCTTTATCAAAATTCAGCTCTCTCTTATTTCCGTTTTTGTCAACACGATCATAATCATATACCCTGTATGTCACATTTGAGCTTTCTTGAATTTCTGCAATCATAGCACCAGCACCAATTGCATGTACTGTTCCCGCTGGCACATAATAAACATCACCTTTATGAACTTCTACCTTTTTCAGATGTCTGCTTAGTGTCCCTGTATCTATAGCCTTTCTTAATATCTCTGGTGTAACTTTATGTTGAAATCCATATATTAGACTTGCTCCTTCTTCTGCATCTAATATATACCACATTTCTGTTTTTCCATTTTGATTTTCATATATTTTTGCATAATCGTCGTCAGGGTGAACCTGAACAGACAAATCATTTTTAGCATCAATAAATTTAATTAGAACCGGTAACTCTCCATTTTTTACTTTGCATCCAAGATAATCTGGATGTTCTTTTAATACATCCGCAAGTGTTCTCCCTTTATTCTCTCCACTTGCCACTATGCTTGGTCCATCTGGGTGTACAGAACATTCCCAAGTTTCTGCTAATGGTGTAATGTCGATTTTCTTACCATATTCCTCACGCAGCCTTGTCCCACCCCAAAGGTAATCCTTCCCAGCAGGTTTTAATTTCATTATTTCCACAATATTTCTCCCTATGTATAGCTTTCTTTTATTACTATATGGAAAATTTTATCTTATCGCTTGCACTTATTTCATCTCCAAGCTGAACCTCAATAATATCTATATCGGTCAACGCCTCCATTGTATGTTTACAACCCGCAGCTATCGTTATCACATCTCCAGTCCTAAGAATTTGTTCCATTCCATCCACAATAGCCTTACCTTTTCCGGATACCACAGTCCATACTTCATCACGATAATTGTGCATATGATAAGTTAAATGCTCACCTTTTCTCATAGAAAGCTTTACTGTCATAGATCCAGGCTGAACATCCACAACTGTATATGTTCCCCAAGATTTTTCAGCATATCTTGCATCCATCTCGATTTTTTCCACATAAGGTTTCATATATCCACTACGTTCCTTATCTGAAATCAAAATGCCATCGCCACTAGCAGCAACAATCAAATCTTTACAGCCCATACAAAGTATAGGGATATTCAACTCATTTACAACGTTCGTATTTTCACATGTTTCATCAAGTAACGCCCGCCCTTTCGTAGTATCCGACATAACTTCTGCCATCATGTTCCACGTACCAACATCTTTCCAACTGCCATTATAGCGAACAACTGCAATACTTGACTCATTTTCAACTACAGCATAGTCAAAACTGATTTTTTTCAATGTTTCATATTTATTAAATAGATCACGATAATCTTCAAAGTCTATCATGCTGTGGGCTTTATCAATGATATAAGAAAGCTTAAATGCAAAAATACCCGCATTCCACAATGCATGTGATTTAATATATGTTTTTGCCGTTTCAGTATCTGGTTTTTCTTTAAATTCAGAAACCTCACTGACATTCTCACCATTTTCTGGAATTATATAACCATACTTTTCACTCGGATACGATGGTTCAATACCCATTAACGTAAGATTTGCATTTCCTTTTTTGCTTAAATCATATAACTTCTTACACGCTTCATAATATGTATCTTCAACATATGGATCCACCGGACAAACAACTACTGCTTCATCCTCACTTACTCCAAGTTCATCATGTAAATATGTTGCTGCAAGAACAATAGCCGGAAATGTATCTCTACGGCATGGCTCCACGCAAACTGACGCTTTCTCTCCTAGCTGATTTTTTATTGCACTTGCCTGCGATTTACTTGTTGCGATCGTTATATTTGCATATGGATCAACCGTAGTAATTTGACGATAGACTCGCTGCACCATTGATTCATAATTGCCATTTCCATCCTTAAATAACTTTACAAATTGTTTACTTCGCACCTCATTTGACAAAGGCCATAACCGTTTTCCACTTCCCCCAGATAACAAGATAATGTTCATTATAATCTCCTTATAGTTGACATCTTATACTTTTATAAATATGCTTGCTATTAGAACATCTTATTTACAGATATATACAACTAGAATTATAAAACTATTTTTACTCTCACCTTATATTTATCAAAAAGCTTAAAAATGCATAATTAAAGCTATATAATATTAAAATCATTCTATTCCCTTTATTTTAAATCGTCAACTTTACAGGCTTTTATGCAATATACGTATATTTTGCATTTATGACTTTTTTGATTTTATCTTTATGAATCTTTTACCATTATCTGCTTATCAGACCTTTGTTATGATATGAACAAGTCCGACCAGAAGAAGAGATATCGATACTGCTCTGTGCGTTTTGATCAGATTTGTCTTTTTCTTGTACGCCATTGAAATTCCAAGCAGTACCGCTGCTGTCATAAGCAGGGTTGCAAATATTCCTGAATAAGATACTCTGACATTTATTATCTGCCAGATCAAATGAAAAACGCCAAGTATTCCTGCTGCCATTCCAAAATATCGGTGCCATTTTACGATCCACTTCATTAAAATCTGATAATTTTTTTGAAACAAACTATCTTTTGGCATCTGAATTATTTTTTTCTTATAAATTTCTTTAAAAACGAAGTTTACCATTGATGTAATGTAACATATGGCAGCTGCCCACCCAAGTACTTCTCCAAATTTTCCCATTTATCTTCTCTCCATATTTTTAAAGCAGTTCTCCATATTTTTTCACAAATGACTTCTTCGCCAATGCAACAAGGATTGAATAAAGAATTATTACCACTATCAGATATATAAAAAACGGAAAGTTCAGTTTCTGTGGTCCTGCTCCAAATCCTACAAAAATTGCAAGCATTGTACTAAGGATTATGCCGCTGAATGTAAGTACATATACCGGAATTGATGCATGACTCTGCAATATCGGAATCTTCGGAGTCCTGAGTGAATGAATTACAACTGTCTGAGTCCACTGAGATTCTACAAACCATCCCGCCTGAAACAATGCTGCAAATGAAAGTTTTCCTGCTGTATCCAATGCCTGATATGAATTATGGAAAGCTGCCGGGCAAAACAGGAAGAACATCACGAGGTATGTCGAAATATCAAACAGTGAGCTGACCGGACCTATCCGAAGCATAAATCTTCCGATAGAATTTGCATCCCATTTACGTGGTGTTTTTAAATATTCAGTGTCTACATTGTCAAATGGCAGTGCAAGGCAGGAAATATCATAAATCAGGTTTAGTATCAAAAGCTGCACTGGTATCATCGGCAGAAACGGAAGAAATATACTTGCAGCAAGAATAGAAAGCATATTTCCAAAATTGCTGCTTGTCGTTATCTTTATATATTTAATTGTATTTGCATATGTGCGCCGTCCTTCTATAATTCCATTTTCGAGCACATTTAGATCTTTCTCTGTAAGTATTATATCTGCTGATTCTTTTGCAATATCTACAGCTGTATCTACCGAGATTCCAACATCTGCATGTTTCATTGCTGATGCATCGTTTATTCCGTCACCCATAAATCCAACGGTATGACTCTTTCGAAGAGCAGAAACAATTCTGGTTTTCTGGCTTGGACTTAGTTTTGCAAATACATTTATCTTCTCTGCCCTGACAGCCAGTTCTTCATCTGTCATATCTTCGATTTCTGAGCCAAGAAGAATATGTTCTGTTTCTATTCCTACCACTCCACAGATATGACGTGATACTGTATCATTATCTCCTGTCAATATCTTTACAGACACTCCATAGTCATGAAGCTTTGAAATTGCTTCCTTGGCAGATTTTTTTGGCGGATCAAGAAAAGCAAGATATCCGATAAACACCATATCATTTTCTTCTTCCTGAAGAACAGTATCTCCCGAAAAAGTTGGTCTTTTATGCGCAATACCCAGAACTCTGAATCCTTTATGATTATATTCATTTGCATTACGCCTTATAATACTGCGAAGATCCTCCGTCATAGGGCGAACCTCACCCTCATATTCAGCAAATGTACATATACTCAGCATTTCTTCTACAGCGCCTTTAGTTATGAGCTGCCTTTTACCTGTATGGTCTTCTACAACAACACTCATTCTGCGTCTGTTGAAATCAAATGGTATTTCATCTACTTTTTTATAATTTTTACAAAGAGGCTTTACTTCATCTTCATCAGCATGCTGAATTATAGCCAGATCCATAAGATTTTTCAGTCCGGTCTGAAAATAACTGTTGAGGAAAGCATGCTTTAAAACACGCTTATCTTCTTCCCCCATAATATTACAGTGATATTCTAACTCTATATGATCTTCTGTAAGTGTTCCTGTTTTATCAGTACAGAGAACATCCATTGCTCCTAAATTCTGAATAGCCCCAAGATTCTTTATGATCACTTTTTTATGAGACATTACAGTGGCACTTTTTGCCAGATTTGCAGATACGATCATCGGCAGCATTTCCGGTGTCAGTCCCACCGCAACAGTAAGTGCAAAAAGCAGTGCATTCATCCAGCGGTCTTCTCCGCTTTTAAAAAACCCGTTCATTAAAAATACAGCCGGTGCCATTATAAGAATAAACTTTATCAGCATCCATGAAACTTTATTAATTCCGGCATCAAAACTTGTGCTGCCCTTTTTTCCTGTCAGATCCTCTGCTATATTTCCAAACATTGTCTGCTTTCCGGTGCATATTATCATTGCCTGCGCCGAACCGCTGATTACATTGCTTCCCATAAATGCAAGATTTCTGCGTTCAATAATTGTTTTTTTACAATCTGCATTTTTTACTGAATCTTTATTCTGTTCTTCATCTGGCTCAACAAATTTTTCCACAGGTTCACTTTCACCTGTAAGCGCAGATTGATTTATAAATAAATCCTTTACACGTAAAAGTCTGACATCTGCGGGTATCATATCGCCTGATGAAAGAAAGATTCTGTCTCCGACAACAAGATCATCAAATGCACACTCTACCTGCACACCGTCTCTCATGACTGATGCTGTATTGCATACAAGCGGAAGCAGCTTTTCAGTTGCTCTTTCAGATTTGAATTCCTGTATAAATGTCATTAATCCACTGATAAGCACCATAGCAGTTACCATTATAACTGTTGTGTAATTTCTCTCTCCTGGAGCCTGCATAATAATATCTGTCACAAGAGAAATTCCGGCAAGTATAAACAAAACTCCGGTAAATGGTGTAGCAAATGACAAAAAAAGTCTCTTGGGGGCACTATCCTTCTTCTTTTTAGCTATTTCATTACTGCCATAACGTTCTCGATGTTCTTTCACCTCTTCAGTTGTAAGACCATTTTCCGTTGTAGCATATTTTTTGCAAAGTTCCTCTTCATTCAGCTTTGCAGCCTCAATCATTTTGTTCTCTGCTTCGATAGTTCCACCCTTGTCCGTTCGATTCTGTCTCATACTCACACCTTTTACCATTTATTTATTTTACTATTTTTCGACAGCCCCTTTACATCCCGGGAGAATCTTATCAAATCCCGGTATCATAACTATGCCACTTAATGGTATACCATTTGAATTCAAATTCACCATCCAGATATATTACCATCACTGTGGTGCAGTCTCTAACTCATCCAACAAATTCTATTTCATGATGTTTTTCTCTGCAAGTTTTATTTATGTAAAATTTTTCCATATGTCTTTATTTTTCATGTATGTTTCACTTATACCATCATAAAGACTTGTAAGTTTTATATTTACATATTTCTTTTGAATTTCAACATTTGCAACGGATTTCACAATATTTACCGGCTCTGTTTCCAATATGATTTCACTTTCTGAGCCTGTGACTTCTACAATTGTTTTTGCAAGATCAAGCATTTTGGTTCCATGTCCTGTAGCAACATTTATTATATTTTCTGTAATATCATTCCACTTGAAAATCAATTCTGCTGTAATTTCAGCAACATCCTTAATATATATAAAATCCCGGGTGGCATTTAAGTTGCTAACAATCAGCACTTTTCCCGTAAGTGCTGCAAGAAAATACTTTGATGTTACGTCCCATGATTTTATATTGCTGTTCCCGTATGGATTAAAAAATCTAAGTCCTACAAACTTTGTACTATAATTTTTGGCAAAGTATTCTGCAAGATTTTCATCTATGATTTTTGATACGGAATAAAAACTGGTAATACCTGTCTTATCCGACTCTCGATGGCACTCTTTCATACCACCGTAAACAGATGCACTGCTGGCATAGAAAAATGCAGAAACACCATTATTTACTGCGGCAGATGCGAGATTGAAAAATCCTGCTATATTGCTCTCAAACTGAGCAGATTCATCCCCTGTAATAAGTCCTGCAAGATTTATTATAACGTCAATATTCTTTGTAATTACATCACAATATGCCACATCTGTTACCGAACCTGTACAGAATTTCACAGGCAGGTCAGTATTTCCAACAGATTCATCTGTAATGTCATCTCTTTCATATCCGTACTTCACTTTAAACCTTTTTTTTGAATCTTCATTTCGAAAAGCAAGAGTGAGTTCCGCTTTACCTTTTAATTTTTCATATATTTCTGAACCGATAAAGCCATTTGCACCGACTAAAAGTATTTTCATTTTTTCTCCATAGTATTCCTTAAATTATAACTGCATTTTTATACTGTGTCTGAGCAGACTGAAGTCAGCCCTTTGCGCCATTTTCCGGATGAAATGTACTGACAACAGCTTTTACTTCATCTCGAATTTCGTCTTCTCTATTAGAATATGCTACATCAAGAAGTCTGCGAAGCTGTCCGAGGAACTTATCGGTGTCAAATGGAATCGGCTTTCCGATAAATATCAGATCGTTATCTGTTTTATCAAGTCCTTCTTCTGCCATAAGTTTTTCTTCATATAACTTTTCACCAGGGCGAAGTCCGGTATAAACTATAGGAATATCTACATTAGGCTTATATCCTGAAAGTTTTATGAGATTTCTTGCAAGTGTATCAATTTTCACCGGACTTCCCATATCGAGAACAAAAATTTCTCCACCTTTTGCATTTGTTCCGGCTAGAAGTACTAAACTTACAGCTTCAGGAATTGTCATAAAATATCTGATTATATCAGGATGTGTAACTGTAACCGGTTCATGGCGTGCTATCTGCCTTTTAAAGATTGGTATTACTGAACCATTTGAACCAAGAACATTTCCAAATCTGACTGCAGCAAACTGCGTATTTATATTTTTAAATATATCTCCACTACCGTCTTTATCAGCATTTTCCTCTCCAAGATGAGTAAAAAGCTGTGGGATCTCTGAAACTCTACCTTCTTTTATCTTTTTATCAAATGTCTGAATAATCATTTCACAAAGACGTTTCGATGCACCCATTATATTCGTAGGATTAACCGCCTTATCTGTACTTATAAGTACAAATCTCTCACATCCGTGCGTCATTGCAGCATACGCCGTCTTATATGTTCCGATTGCATTATTTTTTATTGCTTCACAAGGACTGTCCTCCATAAGAGGTACATGCTTATGAGCTGCTGCATGATAAACAATTTCAGGTCTGTATTTTTCAAAAACTTCATAAATGCGACGGCTGTCACGAACTGATCCAATAAGAACTACAAGATTTAGATTCGGATATTTACGACGAAGTTCCAACTGCACATCATAAACATTGTTTTCATAAAAATCAAAAAGAAGCAGAAGTTCCGGCTCATGATATGCTATCTGCCTTGAAAGTTCAGAACCAATTGACCCACCGGCTCCTGTAATCATTACACGTTTCCCATGAACAAAATTGAATACCTCTGTAAGATCTGTCTTTATAGGATCTCGTCCAAGAAGGTCTTCAACAGAAACATCCTTCATCTGACTGACATTCACTTCACCAGTTGCGAGCTGATAAATACCGGGAAGCTGTTTCAATTCACACCGCGTCTCCTTGCAGACATTTAAAATATCACGCTTCTGAGATGCTGATGCACTGGGTATTGAAAAATAAATCTTTCGTATATTATATTTTTGCGCATTTACAAATATATCATCTGTTCCGCCTACAACAGGAACACCTTCAATATCACGTCCCCATTTGTTAGGGTTATCATCAATTATACATACAACTCTTTCTTTAATTGCTCTGACACGATTAATGTCATGGAGAATCATCTGTCCGGCATCTCCCGCGCCTATCAGCATAACATTTGCTATACCGCTTTCGTCATCATTACTATGGTTTTTATGTCCATCCATTACTGCAAGTATAAATCTGTATGAAAATCTTATTCCGGCAATCAACATCAGCTGAATAATCATTCCTATAACATAGTATGATATCGGCATTCTTCCAAAGAACAAAATCGTCCCAACTACCTGAATTACTGTTGTGACCGCTGTACCGCATATAGCTCTCATGAATTCTATGTGCCCTGCAAATCTCCACAAACTCTGATAAAGTCTGAAGCAGAAAAATACAAGGATTGCCAGAACACTGTAATATGGCGTAAAAAGCGCCCATTCATGAAGATATCTGGCAGGAATTTCCGAATAATGAAAATCAAATCTTACCATAAGTGCGAAAAAATATGAAAAATTAATTGCTATTACATCATATATAACAAGAAACAAACGTATAAGCTGCCAATGCTTGATTCCTTTATTTTTTGTCTTTTTATCCCTATTTTCATTTGTATCTTCATTCATGTTTTCACATGCATTTCTATTTGAATTTTTAATTATATCTTTATTCAGTTTTTCACTTACATCTTTATTTATATTCCTATTATCTGTCATAACTTTATTACTCCTCTCGTCAAGGGATTTTCACCTCGCACACACTTACTGCACCATTTTATACATTTGACCTTGCAGTGTCAATTTTGCATGCAGATTAAATATCTGACAGAAATAAAACCTTATATAATTTTTATATATTACAAAAAAACGCTCCATCTCATAAAAAAACTGTCATAATGTGCCGCATGCACATTATGACAGTTTCATATTTTTAATTCTTAACTTTATTTATTAACGGCAAACTATAAAATATGACTTTACGCCGTCATATCATGAAAGAAATTCTTACAGCTGAGGTCCTGCTGATACAAGAGCTTTACCTGCTTCATTTCCTTCATATTTCTTGAAGTTATTGTTGAAAAGTCCTGCAAGTTTTTCTGCCTGCTTTGTCCAATCCTCAGGGTTCTTATATGTATCCTTAGGATCAAGAATTTCTGTGGCAACACCTTCAAGCTTTGTTGGTACTGTAAAGTTGAAGATTGGAATTGTCTTTGTTGGAGCATCCTCAATTGAGTAATTAAGGATTGCATCAATTATTCCACGAGTATCCTTAATAGAAATACGTTTTCCTGTTCCATTCCAGCCTGTATTTACAAGATATGCCTTTGCTCCGCTTTCTTCCATATGCTTAACAAGTTCTTCTGCATACTTTGTAGGATGAAGTTCAAGGAATGCCTGTCCAAAACATGCTGAGAATGTTGGGATTGGTTCTGTTACTCCGATTTCAGTTCCAGGGATCTTAGCTGTGAATCCTGAAAGGAAATAATACTTAGTCTGCTCTGGTGTAAGAATTGATACCGGAGGAAGTACTCCGAATGCATCTGCTGAAAGGAAGATTACCTGCTTTGCAGCCGGACCATGTGAAATAGGACGAACAATGTTCTTGATATGATAGATTGGATATGAAACACGAGTATTCTGTGTTACGCTTCCATCTGTAAAATCAATCTTGCCTTCTTTGTCTACTGTTACATTTTCAAGAAGTGCATCACGACGAATTGCACCGTAGATATCTGGCTCTGCATCCTTATCAAGATCAATAACCTTTGCATAGCATCCGCCTTCAAGGTTAAATACGCCATTATTATCCCAGCCGTGCTCATCATCACCGATAAGTTTACGCTTAGGGTCTGTTGAAAGTGTTGTCTTTCCTGTTCCTGAAAGGCCAAAGAATATAGCTGTATTTTTACCGTTCATATCTGTATTTGCTGAGCAGTGCATAGAAGCGATACCTTTAAGAGGAAGGTAATAGTTCATCATTGAGAACATACCCTTCTTCATCTCACCACCATACCATGTGTTTACAATTACCTGCTCATGACTTGTGATATTGAACATAACAGCTGTATCTGAACGAAGACCAAGTTCTTTATAGTTTGGAATCTCACCCTTTGATGCATTATAAACTACAAAGTCAGGTTCCTGATCAAATTCTGCCTGATTCTGTGGACGGATGAACATATTTGTTACAAAATGCGCCTGCCATGCAACCTCAACGATAAAACGAACTTTCATACGTGTATCTGCATTTGCTCCGCAAAATCCATCAACAACGAAAAGTCTCTTGTTTGAGAGTTCCTTCTTTGCAATTTCCTTAACAGCTGCCCACTGATCCTCTGTAGCACGATGATTATCACAATGGAATTCATCTGAATCCCACCATACTGTGTCATGTGAATTTTTATCATCAACGATATACTTATCTTTAGGTGAACGTCCTGTGAACTTTCCTGTCATTACGTTAATTGTTCCGAGTTCTGTTTCCTGACCTACTTCATATCCTGTAAGTCCTTCTTTTGTCTCCTCATTGAAAAGTACTTCAAATGATGGATTGTAAACAATTTCAGGTGTACCTGTGATGCCATACTTTGTTAAATCGATGTTTGCCATTTTTCCTTTACCTCATTTTATTTAAAATTTTTGTGAACGGGTTCTTTAAAAATAGTCCCTGCCCCAGAAATTAGAGCTGACTGAATTTCGGTTTCATTATACTAGCAACCTGTTTGCTTGTCACCATATAAATTTACACTGATGCATATTTTTTGTGAAATTTTCATCCCATATATTCATATTTCTGCTGACAATTTATTCTGTCTGTCAATTATTTAATGAACTGTATATTCTGTTAATTATTTATTTTCATCAATATAATTGTCAATTTGTTCTTCCAGCAGTTTAAACTGGCATGGTCCTGCATCTAATATAACCTTGTTGAAATCAACTGCCTTAAATTTACTTCCCAACTCATTTTCCGCATCTTCACGAAGGTTCTTGTACTCACAATATGATGCTGAATAGCTCAGATATGCTCCCGGATCCCCTATAACTGTATTATACATATCTTCCACACCATCAGTACCAAATCCCATATTTTTCATATATGATTTACATTTATCTACCGACCAGCCCTCATAGTTTACTCCGATATCCAGGATTCCATAAAATACATATCCAAGATCTTCATTGTCCCGGCTTAACTTTGCAAGTTCATCCGAATATCCTTTTCCATCGCCAAAATCATAGTCGCTCAGTGTTTCATATGATGAATAAACAGCCCAGCCTTCCTGATATCCAAGATTACCGGCTATTGCACGCACCTTGTTTGGCTTTGTTGACTGAAAATAAGCATTTTGATACATGTGTCCCGGGCATCCTTCATGTGCAAGAGTTGTCCACATTCCGCTTGTGTGTGCACCATTAACATATATAATATTACTTTTCTCATCATCAATAGCAGGTGACATATAATATGCAAGTGTATTTTCCATAATTGATTCCATACTTTTGTCGAGATAATTAACTGTGTATGGAATATTATTTATCTTTGGAAATTCTGACATTGCATTATTCATCAGATAATCTATTATTTCCTTTGGTTCTTCACTGTCCGTTTTTGAAAATAACTTACTATAATTATCTGAAAAATATTGATACGCCTCAGGATTTTGCTGATATACACTTCTCATATCAGAAATAGCAGACTGTTCCTCATCTTCCAGCATATCCATCACTTCAGATGCTGATTTATCTGATCCTTCAAACTTCGGCAGAATATAATCTTCATAGTAATCTTTGCCGCCATCAAGATTATAAATACCGCCAGCTTTTCCTGTACTTTTCAGTTCTGTAAATGTGTCTGCAACATCCTGAAATGCCGGAATTACACTGTCCAGAATTACAGTTTTATCTTTCTTTTTATATTTTTCCTTTTCACTATCTGTGAGAAAATCAAGTTTATCAATACGACTGTCAAAAACCGATATCATAAAATTATTTTCAGGATCTTTCACAAACGTATTACATTGATCAATAACATCTTCTGCATTTGCTTCAGACATAAAATATCCTTTTTCTGATTTTTCTCTTTCAAAGTCCAGATATTTTCCAAAATAATCTTTCAATTGACCAAGAAGCGCAATGTAATCTTCGATATCCGATTTATCATCAAAACGGTAATCTGTAAAATTCGTTGGAATATTTGACTGCAGTCCACGCATAGGTGAAAACGGCTCATAAAAATATATATTGTTATAAATCATCAGATCCGCTTCCATATCTTCCTTTAAGTTAAGGTATGTCCAGCGTTCATCCTTTGTAAGCTTTTTATTTTCAAATGCTGTAAGTTCTTTATACTTATCATAATCATCATTTTTTTGTTTATCTACAGACTCTGCATTCATTGATGCATCTCCAAGCGTAGCATCCGGCGCCTTTACACCATATTTACTTCCATCTTTCACCGAAAAATTATAAGAAAGTGTATCTGATGTCACAGTATCTTTAAAATAATCATCCAGATAACTTTCAAAATCCTTGTTATCACTATCTGCAAATTTGTAACTATAAAAATTTTTACTTTCAACATATCCAGGCAGTGCTTTCACCGCATCACTATCACTTGCAGCGCCGGATTTACTCAGATCATCTGAACCATTCTTTTTTTCATCTCCGGAAATATAAATACCATCATCTGCGTCATTTGATGATTCCTCAGCTTCTGTTGTACTGTTCCCGACACTTTCATATCCCTTTTTGAATCCATTTCTGAATGCATCTGTAATACTTGTGCATCCTGTATTTGTAATAATCAGGATTCCTGTAAGTATTTCAGCTGCATAGCATTTCCACTTATTTTTATTATTTCCGCTAAATAAATTATGCATACTGCTCCTTTCTTGTCTTTACTATGATTTATATCGCATTTTTTATAAATGCCTCTGCAATAACAAGATCCTCTGGCGTTGTAACTTTCATATTTTTATAACTTCCTTCAATTATTTTCGAATTTACATCCATATATTTCTCAACAATCATTGTGTCATCTGTAATACTTATTCCACGTTCAATGTCACCACTTAAAAAAAGTCTTCTATATGCTTCAGTTATAGTATTCCGGTCAAACGTCTGCGGTGTCTGAATCTGATAAAGTGTATTTCTATCTGGCGTTTCAACTCCGAATCCAGCCTCATCTATGACTTTTATTGTATCTTTTACTGGCATCCCAACTGTACACGCCTTGCTTCGTCTTACCTCCGAAATCGAATCAAGAATCATACGATTTGTCACAAAAGGCCTTGCACTGTCATGTATCATAATCACATTATTTCTTTTGTCTGCCGCCTTTATTCCTGCCCACACAGAATTATAACGTTTGTCTCCGCCGCTTATAATCCTTTTGACCTTACCAAAACCATATTTTCCTACTACTTCTTTTTTACAATATTCTATATCCGTTTTTCTTGTTACCAGAATGATTTCATCAGCTATACTTGCATCAAAAGTTTTCAGACTATAATAAAGAAGCGGTTTCCCACATATCTCGAGAAACTGCTTTGCTGTCTTTTGATGCATTCTGCGGCCCTTCCCGGCCGCAAGAATTATCACACTTACCATTAAATTCCCCTTTCAGAATCTATAAATTCCGGGTTTTCATATTTTAATTCTTCTGCTGCAAACAATTTAAAATTCTGATAGAAGAAATTTGCGCGCAGCATCTCAAGATCCTCAGGGGTTGTTACCTTTATATTTGTACGTTCGCCAAGAAAAAGATGCACAGGATGACCAAGTTCGATAAAAAGTTCACTTGATGAAACAGGACTTAATATCTGTCGTTTTGCAGCTTCACTGTGTGCCCATATTATTTTTTCCATCGTATATCCCTGTGGTGCCTGTGTAACATACATAGAACTCCTTTTATAACTCTTTTCACAGTTCTCACCATCTTCACTATATAAAAGTGAATCAATTGATGGTGTAACCGGAACTGCCGTACCATATTTTTTTGTACATGCTATACAGTCTGATATAAGTTTTTGTGAAATCATAGGTCTTACACCGTCACAAATAAGTATTATATCATCCGGATTTTTTTGAAATTTTGAAGTTTTTACCACTCCGTTGTGAATAGACTGAAATCCATTTTCGCCACCTGGAACAATTGCCTTTATTTTCTTTATCCTGAATTTTTTGACAAGTTCTTTTAAGTAGTCAATCCAGTCTTCTTTACAGGCAACAACTATTGCATCTACTTCCGGATGTTCTGCAAAGTTCTCCATAGTATGAACTATTATCGGTTTACCGCCAACAACAAGAAACTGTTTAGGTGTATCTGCGGATTTCATGCGCCGTCCAACGCCTCCCGCGAATAGCATTGCCGTTATCATAAATTACTCCTTATTTTCATATTTTCATGCCTGCCTGTAATCTTTCAGGAACTGCCCTACCAATGTCATTGCTTCATTTAAAACACTCAGCTCAGGCAGATAAACAATTCTGAAATGGTCAGGTTTTTCCCAGTGAAATCCACCGCCATGCGTAAATAAAATATGTTTTTCCTTTAAAAGATCAAGCACAAATTGTTCATCGTCATGAATATTGAATTTCTGAATATCCAGTTTAGGGAAACAATAAAACGCAGCTTCAGGTTTCACAACAGAAAGCCCGGGGATTTCATTTATAGCATCTATAATTGCTCCTCGCTGCTCATATATCCGACCACCGGGCTGAATCATTTTATCTGTATCTTTTGCCATCTCAAGTGCTGGTGCTATAAGGCTCTGAGCAGGAACATTCGAACAAAGCCTCATAGTTGAAAGAAGATTGATTCCCTCTATGTATCCCTTTGCATTCTTTTTGTCACCTGAAACCGTCATCCAGCCTACACGATATCCTGCAATGAGATGTGATTTTGAAAGCCCGTTAAATGTAACACAAAGGTGTTCCGGGCAGAGACTTGCTATTGAAATATGCTTTTTCCCATCCATCACAAGTCTATCATAAATTTCATCTGCAAAAATAATAAGATCATTATCTTCAGCTATTCTGACTATTTTTTTCAGAATGTCTTCCGGATAAAGCGCACCTGTCGGATTGTTAGGATTTATAAGAACAATCCCCTTTGTATGTGATGTGATTTTCTTTTCAATATCATCTATATCTGGATACCACGAAGCCTGTTCATCACAAATATAGTGCACCGCCGTACCGCCTGCAAGTGTAACCGATGCCGTCCAAAGCGGATAATCCGGTGAAGGTACCAGCACCTCATCACCGTAATCAAGCAAACCCTGCATAGAGAGCGTAATCAACTCACTTACACCATTTCCAGTGTATACATCATCAGGCTTAACACCTTTAATTCCCTTTGTCTCATCATATTTAATTATTGCTTCTCTAGCTTCTATAAGACCATGTGAATCAGAATATCCCTCTGTCTTATCAAGATTTTCTTTAAGAATATCAATAAGTTTTTCAGGTGCTCTAAATCCAAATGGCGCAGGATTTCCAATATTGAGTTTTAATATCTTTTCTCCGGACGCTATCATACGATTTGCTTCATCCATAACAGGTCCACGAATATCATAACAAACATTATTTAATTTCACAGACTTCTCAAATTGTCTCATAAACTTGCCTCGAATCTTTTGATTTTTGATAGAGTGGCTTATTTATTTCTACTCACTATCGCTTTCCATATTTTCCACTGCATTATCAATATACCACGAATAATCTCTTCCGAAGATTTTTTTACCTTCATATTCGTGACAATCGTAATCAGAATCTATACTTTCATCTCCTGTAGTTGACAAAAGCCATTTCTTTGAACCGGTCGAATTTACAGCATACACTGAAACAGTGCCCAACTCATCAGTAATATCTATTTCATAATCAGAAGCTCCATTTTTTTTGTATTGCGATTTAGGCGTTGCGGTTCCGAAAGTATCAAAGCTTTTATTTTTGAAATATTCCTGAAATGACTCTGGCATATCAGAAATATCATCTACTTTAAATATAATATCACCATTATCAGAATCCTCTGATTTTTCATATATATCTTCATAAACATATTCATCTGCTGCACAGTTTTCAACAATTTCGACTAGCTTATCTGCAGCATTGCAGTCATATACTTTTCCTGCTCCATCTACCACTCCTGCAATCGCAGGAACTATTACCGCAAATATCATACATATAAAAGCCATATTAACACACGAAAGTATCAGTCCTGTAAGAGCAAGACCTTTTCCTTTTTTTGTGTTTTTATTCTTGCTTACAGTCTTGATTCCTATAATACCGCAGATTATTCCGACTATCGGAAACGGCACAATTATAAATGATAAAATAGAAAGGATACCAAAAACCAGTGAAATCACAGCACTTGCAGCAGTCTCCTGCGGCTTGCTGCCTTGTAACATTATTCCCGGCTGTCCGCCGTAGTTTGCGCCCGGCTGCCTGCCATAGTTTGTGCCCGGCTGTCCGCC
>OBMA010000300.1_pt1 | contig 28569 bp, 19 predicted proteins | sample 1539141 | NCBI WGS metagenome assembly OBMA01 (sample SAMEA3991484, study PRJEB22521) | metagenome | biome: anthropogenic terrestrial biome; feature: sewage plant; material: raw primary sludge | place: Sweden | collected 2012-09-26
TTATTGGTTGCACTAACCAAACGTGCCCTGTCGACCAACAATATGGGCGGCAACACATTGAGATAGCCGCAAGTGATGGAGCCGTCGAGGAAAACTTTGGTGCTATCAGTCTCTTGTGCGGCCACAACAAAGGTGTTTAGTTTCTGAATAGAGGGGTGTGTATACGGCAAAACACCTCTGTCTCGGGCGCTCATCACAAGCGGGTCGCATGCAACGCCTACTTCGCGAAGCATACTCATCAGAATGAAATTGATATCGGCATTACTGCCCGATCCGGTTTTGATAACCTTAGAGATGTCCTTTCCATACAAGGCGTAATTTTCGTTCCAGGCAATCTTCTTCTTTAGCAGGCAGAAGATGGCTGCAATTTTGTCTTTGGTGCTCATTTGCGTGAGATTCATACTTCTCATTTCTTCCCTGAAGGGGTTTTTGAGTTTCAATAAACCACCAAATTCCTCGTCTTCCAGCAACAGTTCATCAATCTTCTCCCAGGTAGTGGTGAAGGGCTGGTAAACAGATCCCGGGAAGTCGAGCCCCAACAGTTCAAAGATAATTTGAGCTTTGTAATCGTCTGCGCACCAAACTTGCGAGTCGTCTTTAATAGCGGGCAGATTTTTACCTACAAATATAATGTTGCGGGCGGTAGCGTGTACGGGCTCGGCTTGATAAGCGGCTCCACCCTGAACGGTATACGTTACCGGCACAGATTCGTCGGTGGTTTCAATCCGGTCGGAACCACGCATCTCCATGTTGAATTTAAAATACTGCGGAATGGTAATGTCGTACTCATTGTAAACAACCGGCAGTTCGCCTTGCATAACCCATGTGGGTAACTGGTAATAAAAGTCCGACAGTACCTTGTATTTATATTCAATGACGCTACCTACTTTCACGTTGGGAATTGAGAACTTTACCTGCATGTACTTATCGCTGACCCTTTCTTTGAATATGTATTCTTTCTTCATCTTGGTTTTAACCTCTTTGCCGTTTTCCAGATTATAGGAAAAAGCATCAATGTCAATCACCACCTCTTTCATGGTGTTTTTACTGCTATCATAATAAGGTATGGTTACGTTGGCGTAGCTCGTTCCGTCACTCTTTAAAATCTTTGTTTTGTTTTCAATGTTATAACAGATGCGAAACTTGTTGCCGATGTACTCGTAGAGCGTCCTTCCTTTTTTGTACAATACAACGGCACTGGCTGTGCTGTCATTGCTATAAGAACTCATGAGCAGTTCGTCGTTAGTTACTTTACCAAATTTGGTACTTAGTTCTTGTGCGGCTATTGCTGTGCAGCATTGAATGAGGACTAGCAGCGCAATAGCCTTTTGTAAACAGATTGTTTTGTTCATAAAATCAGTCTTCTTAAGATTAGAAGGTCTAAATGTAAGTATTAATATTTGAAAACAAAGCTTTCAAAGGATAAATTTTTCAGTTATGCTCTTTTTTTATTAAAAACGGGGTGAATCATTCGAAAGTGGGTCCTTTTTCTCGTAAAACAGAGAGTTCTAATAAAGCTCGTTGCAAAACTTTCCGTACACCCGGGTGTACAGATCGTATACATCCGGGTCTACAAGCCGTGTACATGGGGGTGTGCAAAGTGTGTACATCCGGGTGGAGACGAGAATGGCTCACCTGCAAAATAAATCGCATAAGCAGGCTGATTGAAATCCTTTATGTGAAAGATTTAATTAGTGTTGTACTGTAAGGAATAACTGCAAAAAAAGTTGGTGATACTTGGTGATACTTGGTGAGGCTTTTTTTTAGGCAAGCGTCACACGTAATAGTCTTATTTTCAGTATTTTACGAGATTGGTGATACTTGGTGATACTTTATTTCATACATTTTATGTAGAAGAAGCGTGGCTACTAACAAAAAAAGGCATCCTTTTGAGGGGATACCTTCTTCCTTTTGAATGATAGGTTGACTCAGTTGCTTATACGAGATGAGCAATGAGGTCTTCACGATCTCCTTCGAGCAGGTCGATAACCGGAACTTCAATTAGGGTGTAGCAACCCGGTTGCTGCTTCATTGATGCACGAGCAACACAAATTAATACCTGTGCCGTAAGGGCGGGGTTGTTAATCTTCATGTTGAACTCGAACAATTGGTTCTGTGTTTTACCCGATACCCCTTTGCGGGTAAGGTTTACACCGTGCCCCATATCGAGCAGTTCGTCTACACAAGGAACCTGTATCACGTGAGTTTCGTCATTGACAAAGTATGCATCCGATTTGATGGCGGCTGCTACTTCCTCGTATTTATAACCGTCTTTGAGTTCAATGTATACCATGCGGCGATGAATTCCCGTACCGGTAGGAATGGTCATTGATAAAGCAGCTTTTACACCTTCGATAGCCTTAACAGCTACCGTGTGTCCCATACTCATACCCGGACCGAAGTTGGTGTAGGTAATGCCTTTGGGAGCAATAGCCTGCAACAGTGCGCGAACTACCGAATCACTTCCCGGATCCCAGCCTGCCGAAATGATAGAAACGGCATTGTTTGCTTTGGCACAAGCCGACAGTTCGCGGCGAAGGTCAACAATTCCTGTGTGAATATCGAAACTATCTACCGTATTGATTCCCAACGCAAGAATTTCTTTTGCATATTTTTCAACGCTGCGTGTAGGTGTGCAGAGAATAGCAACCTGCACATCTGTCAGTTCCCTGATGTCTTTCACCACAGGATAGTCATTTAACTCAGCAGGTTTATTGTCTGCTCCGTTGCGACGCACCACGCCGGCTACCTCAAAATCGGGGGCAGCTTGCAATGCTTCCAATACATATTTACCAATATTGCCATATCCGATAATGGCAGCTCTGAATTTTTTCATAAATTTGTTGGTTGCTATTAATATTTTTGCTTTTTTGCAGATGCAAAAGTAAATAAAAAAATCAGTGATACAATTATCGAAAAGCATAAAGCTACATTTTTTAAAATAAAACAGTAATTATGATAGAATACATCAAAGGTGAGCTTACAGAATTAACACCCGCTAACGCGGTGATTGAATGCAACGGGGTAGGCTATATGGCAGGTATTTCATTAAATACTTATTCGGCCATACAGGGAAAGAAGCTCTGTAAGTTATATATTTATGAGGCGATTCGTGAAGATGCGTATGTGCTTTATGGCTTTGCCGATAAGCAGGAGAGGGAGCTGTTTTTGTTGCTTATTTCCGTGTCGGGCATCGGTGGCAATACCGCACGTATGATTTTGTCGGCTTTGTCGCCGGCCGAACTGTGCAATGTGATCAGTTCAGAGAATGTCAATATGCTGAAAACCGTTAAAGGTATCGGATTGAAAACGGCTCAACGTGTTATTGTTGACCTCAAAGATAAGATTAAAACAGGAGGTGCTGCTGCCGGTATGGCGGGAGGCATGCCCGCCATGAACACGGAAGTGAACGACGAAGCGGTTGCTGCTTTGTCCATGTTGGGCTTTGCTGCCAATGCTTCGCAAAAGGTGGTTACGGCCATTCTGCAGGAACAGCCGTCTATCCCGGTTGAACAAGTCATTAAACTTGCTTTGAAAAGGCTTTGATTATTGAGCCTTTTCTTTTTCGGCGGTGTGTTGCATCTTGCGCGTTACAAACTCTATCTTCAGCTTGGCCTCTTCTATTTCCTTTTTGATTTGTTCGATAGAGGAAAGAGTTTTGGATAACTCGTACGTTTCGACCAAAGCCTTCCGGTCGGCTGCTGATAGAGCAAAGGCGTAGCTGCGTTCTCCTTTGTACTCCACTCGCAGTGTCTGGTCTTTGTTGAGGTAGATGAAGTCCATTACGCTGCCGTCTTCTCCCTGTTTATAGTCGGCCATTTCTATCTTTTCTCCCAGATTAGTTGTTTCGTAACTGTCTCTGGAGGGAGGTGTTTCTGCAAAGCTTTTATCGGCAGCAATTACTTTCACTGCGTTGTGGTGAATGTTGTTCTTGCCGCAATAAATGGAAGTCATCACCAATACACCTTTTTCGTTTACCTGAAAACGAAGGTATGAACGGTGCAGGTTCTTCTCAACTACCTGTGTTGGCCAGAGGTAATTACCAATGGCTTGATATTCGGCATCTTTCTCAAAAGTGAACCGGGGCTTGATGGTTTCAAACTCCTTCTGCTTTACCAGCAACATGCTGTCGAGATACACCATACTTCTTTCTTGTTCCTTCAACTCGGCTTGCTGTATTAACTTTAAACCTTCTCTACGCACCTCATAAGCTTTGGGGTAGAGAATCTTAATGCTGTCGACCAGCAGTTTGGTTGCACTATAATCTCCTTTTTGAAAAGCAGCGCGGGCTTCTTCCAATTTCTCGGTAGCTTTCTTTTCTACATCGTTTCCGCAAGCAAAAAGGGCGGCAAGGCAGAGGTATATTACCAGTTTCTTCATACTTATACTTTCTTTATGGACAACAAAAATACAAATAATATCAGTTTTTTGTATTTTTGCAGTTCAAAACTTAATAAAGAAGCATGATAGAGTTGACTAATGAGGAGTTGAAAGCGCATTTCAGTGATAAGATATTCGGGCAGATTTCAGAAACGGCCGACGAACTGGGACTGGAATGTTATGCGGTAGGAGGATATGTACGTGATATTTTCTTGCAGCGTCCCTCAAAAGATATAGATGTTGTGGTAGTGGGTAGCGGAATTGAAATGGCCGAGGCATTGGGCCGCCGCTTAGGAAAAGGAGCTTATGTTTCGGTTTTTAAGAATTTTGGTACGGCACAACTTAAATATCACCAGATAGAAATAGAATTCGTGGGGGCACGAAAAGAATCTTATCAGCGCGATTCGAGAAAGCCTATCGTTGAAGACGGTACGCTGGAGGATGATCAAAACAGAAGGGATTTTACCATCAACGCCATGGCGGTGTGTCTTAACAAAGTACGCTTCGGGGAGTTGGTTGATCCGTTTGGTGGCATGGCCGATCTGAAGGAGAAAACCATTCGTACTCCGCTCAATCCCGACATTACTTTCAGTGATGATCCCTTGCGCATGATGCGTTGCATCCGTTTTGCCACTCAATTGAACTTTTATATAGACGATGAAACATTCGAATCTCTTTGTCGCAACAAAGACCGAATTGAGATCATATCGAAGGAGCGCATAGCCGACGAATTAAATAAGATTATTCTTTCGCCTATTCCCTCCAAAGGTTTTATTGATCTGGAACGATCGGGGTTGCTACCGCTTATCTTTCCTGAACTGGCAGCCATGCAGGGCGTGGAGAGCAGAGGTGGAAGGGCGCACAAAGATAATTTTTATCATACGCTGGAGGTGCTCGATAACATCAGTCGGGTAACTGATAATTTGTGGCTGCGTTGGTCTGCTTTGTTGCATGACATTGCCAAGCCGCTGACCAAGCGTTGGGAACCGAAGGTGGGCTGGACGTTTCATAATCATAACTTCATTGGCGAACGAATGATTCCTAATCTTTTTCGGAAGATGAAGTTACCGATGAATGAAAAAATGAAGTATGTGCAAAAGATGGTTAGTCTGCACATGCGCCCCATTGTCATAGCCGATGATGTGGTGACGGATTCGGCCGTTCGCCGGTTGCTCTTTGAGGCAGGTGACGATATTGATGATTTGATGACGCTCTGTGAAGCGGATATCACATCGAAGAACATGGAGCGTAAGCAACGGTTCCTTAATAATTTCCAACTAGTAAGACAGAAGCTGAAAGATATTGAGGAGAAAGACAGGGTGCGTAACTTTCAACCGCCTATCAGCGGTGAGGAAATTATGCAGATATTCAATCTTCAACCTTGTCAGCAGGTAGGAACCTTGAAGAGTGCCATCAAGGATGCCATTCTCGACGGACTGATAGCCAACGATTACGATGAGGCGTATGCATTCATGTTGGAACGTGCCCGGAAGATGGGACTGCAACCTGTAAAATCCTGAGTGATGTTTTGACGGCTCTTTTTCCTTATATATATGCTGAACCCCGGAAATCTGATTAAAGATTTCCGGGGTTCAGCATATATAGTCGTATTCGGGTTCTTAAAACTCGATAATCTCTTCGTTACATAGCGTGAGCTTTTCTACTCCTTCGGCAGTAACTGCCCACGAGTTCTCAATACCCACAGGTCCCACGCCCGGAAGAACAATCTTGGGCTCGAGCGCAAATACCATGCCCGGTTCCAGTTCTTGTTTAACACGAGGAGCCAACACCGGAGCCTCGTTGATTTCCAATCCGATTCCGTGACCGATGAATTTGGCTTTCTGCTCAATTCCCATGAAGTTGTCGGCAAAACCGGCTTTGGTTACCATGTCAATGGCTTTGTTATACAAGTCTTCACAAACAACTCCCGGCTTGGCCATGTTGGCAACTTCTTCCTGAATATCCAAACACACCTGATGCGCTGCATAAGCCTCATCGGTTAACTTACCAACTGAAAAGACACGGCTCATGTCACACATATATCCGTTGAAATTTCCTCCCAGGTCAACCATTACACTTTGCCCTTTGCTTAGCAAGGTGCCGTTCACCCCACCGGGAAGTGCCGGGTCAATACCTTGACCACCCAATGCGAAATCGTAAGGAGAAGGAGTTGCGGCATTGTCGCCCGTCAGTACACTACCCATAAATATCTCCATGCTTTGACCGAATACACGGAATATGCCTAAGCATCCTTGCAAACGCATCAAACGTTCTATTTCAATAGACAGTTCCATGTCTGTCATCCCTTCACGGTAAACAGAAGGAATCTGTTGGTAAGCTTTGGCATGCGCTGCGGCGGCACGGCGGAACATGATGACTTCCATCTCAGTTTTTACACTTCTGGCCTGACGAATCAACGGGGTTCCGTTTACTACAGTAGCTTCGGGAAACATTCCGGCCAAACGCATGTATTCTGTGTAAGGCAATTCGTCGCCTTCCAACATAATGGTTTGCGGCATGGGCAATCCGTTTTCTTTCAGCAGTTCGATGATCTGTTCCGGTTTGCGGACGGCATGTACATGTTCGCCTATCAGTGTATTGGGACGTTTTACGAATAAACGGGCCGGTGCGTGCAGGGGTAGGTAAAGATAACCACTAACAACCTGGCCGTAAGTATAGAGGAGGTTTACATTACAAGTGATAATGGCGGCATCAATATTTTGCTGAGCCATGAGCGAGCGAATTTTATCGCGGCGCAATTTAAGTTCTGGTAATAGCATCTCGTATTATTTTTAGTTCGGGATGCAAAGTTAAACGTTTTTATATAATATGATGTTTTTTAGCCTGAATAATTACCTATGCAGGGGTAGGGGATGGGTGCTTTCATCTATGATAAGATGCAGAAATTCGGCAGGGTTAAACTCGTCGTCGGGTTTATAAGGAATGCGTATCTGTTTGATGGGAGTCACTACTACCGGAGCAATTCCGTAGCGTATAATGTCAAGTTCCTTGGCTGCTTTATAAGATAAATCAATCATCAGGCGTTTGCTGTAGGGTCCCCGGTCAGTGACCTTTACCACTACTTCTTTTTCGTTTCGGGGGTTTTTTACATGAAGTAAAGTGCCTAACGGATAGGTGCGATGCGCGCAAGTCATGCTGTCTTTGTGGTAAACGCCTCCGTCTGAAGTTCTTGATCCGTGAAAGCGTTTGTGATAATATGTAGCATTACCTGTCTCTTGTGAAAAGAGGCAGGTAACGCACATTAAAAACAAAAGTGTTATAATTGATTTTATTCTCATACAATACCTTGACCCATCATGGCATGCGCAACTTTCATGAAACCGGCTATGTTTGCCCCTTTCACGTAGTTGATGTAGCCATCTTTTTCAGTGCCGTATTTCACACACTGGGCATGGATGTTATGCATAATCATGTGCAGCTTTTGGTCAACTTCATCTGCATTCCAGCTCAGGTGCATGGCATTCTGAGACATTTCCAATCCGGAAGTAGCAACACCGCCGGCATTCACTGCTTTGCCCGGTGCATACATCACTTTCTTTTCCAAGAATAAATCGATGGCTTCCGGTGTGCAGCCCATATTAGAAATTTCTCCGATGCAAATAACGTTATTTTTTATGAGATTTGCAGCATCTTCACCGTTTAATTCATTCTGTGTAGCGCAAGGCAGTGCTATGTCTGCTTTTACTTCCCACGGGCGTTTGTCGGCTACAAAGGTTGCTCCGGGGAACTCTTCGGCATAAGGTGCCACAATGTCGTTTCCGGTAGCTCTGAGTTCCAACATATAATCTATTTTTTCACCACTTATACCGTCGGGATCGTAAATATAGCCATCGGGACCGGAAATAGTGATTACCTTAGCACCCAGTTGAGTCGCTTTGGTTGCTGCGCCCCAAGCTACGTTGCCAAAACCGGAGATAGCTACGGTCTTTCCTTTCATATCAATGCCTTTGGTTTGAAGCATTTGATTGACAAAATACAAGCCTCCGAATCCGGTTGCTTCCGGACGTATTAAGGAACCGCCAAACTCAAGTCCTTTGCCGGTAAAGGTTCCGGTAAATTCACGGGTTAGCTTTTTGTACATGCCAAACATGTAGCCCACTTCACGTCCGCCAACACCAATATCTCCGGCGGGTACATCCATGTCAGGACCGATGTGTCTCCAAAGTTCCAATATGAACGCTTGGCAGAAACGCATAATCTCGGCATCGCTTTTACCTCGCGGCGAGAAATCGGAACCTCCTTTTCCACCTCCCATAGGCAGAGTAGTCAGTGCATTCTTGAACGTTTGTTCAAAACCAAGGAATTTTAAGATAGACAAATTCACCGAGGCGTGAAATCTGATTCCCCCTTTATACGGGCCTATTGCATTGTTGAACTGTACACGATACCCCAGATTGGTTTGCACCTCTCCGCGGTCATCTACCCAAGTAACTCTGAAAGTGAAAATACGGTCGGGCTCAACGAGTCGTTCTATGATCTTGGCTTTCTCAAATTCAGGATGTTGATTATATATATCTTCGATAGAGATAAGAACCTCTTTTACGGCTTGAAGATATTCAGACTCGCCGGGATGTTTAGCCTCCAGAGAGGTCATGATTCGTTCAATATTCATATTGTATTTTTTAAAGGTTGATTTTGATAAAATGTAAACTACTTATGTTGCAAATATAGTTATTATTTTATTTCTATCTCTTTTTAAAAGTTAAATATTTGGTTTGATGTGATAAAATGATATTTTAGAACTTGGGTTTCATGTTTAGGTTATACATGATAAAGCCATAAACGTCTGCTTGTTCTTCTAAAATCTTACTCATCGGCTTACCTGCGCCGTGCCCGGCTTTGCTATCAATGCGTATCAACGTAGGGTTGCTGCCTTCATTACAAGCTTGCAGGGTTGCGGCAAACTTAAACGAATGTGCCGGCACTACGCGGTCGTCGTGGTCGGCCGTGGTGACCAGTGTGGCAGGGTATTTCGTTCCTTTTTTCAGGTTGTGTAAGGGGGAATAGCCTTTTAAGTATTCAAACATTTCTTTGCTGTCTTCGCTGGTACCGTAGTCACTTGCCCAATTCCATCCGATGGTGAATTTGTGATAACGCAACATGTCCATTACGCCGACTTGTGGAATGGCAACACGGAACAGGTCGGGACGTTGAGTCATACAGGCACCTACCAGCAAACCACCGTTTGAACCGCCTACGATAGCTATCTTTTGCGAATTCGTGTACTTATTATCAATCAGATATTCGGCTGCCGCTATGAAGTCGTTAAATACATTTTGTTTCTGCATTTTGGTTCCGGCAACATGCCAGTCTTCCCCGTATTCGCTACCGCCGCGAAGATTAACTTGTACGTATATGCCGCCATTTTCAAGGAAAGGGATGCGGTTGATGCTGAATGAGGGATACAGACTGATGTTGAAACCTCCGTAACCGTATAGGAATACCGGATTTTTTCCATTCTTCTTGAGCCCTTTTTGGTAAGTCAGGAACATGGGAATTTTAGCACCGTCTTTGCTCGTGAAAAAGACTTGTTCGGTAACAAAATCATCTGAATTGAACTTTACTTTCGGAGCACGGAACAATTCATAACTGTTTTTTTGCACGTCATATTTATAGGTAGCTCCCGGAATAGTAAACGAAGTAAAGCTGAAGAAGCATTCTTCATCGTCTTTATCACCGTTGAAGCTAACCGATCCCAAAGATGGAAGTTCTATTTCCTGTAACTCTTTTCCTTGTAAATCATATACATAAGCATGGTTGGAGGCATCCTTATCGTATGTGAGAAATAACTTGCCGCCAATTACCCGAACATCGGATAGTACTTGTTCTTTCTCGGGAACGACCTCTTTCCAATTGGCCAATTCAGGACTTTGCAGTTCGGCAGCCATGATTTTATTCTTGGCCGCTTGATAGTTGGTAAAGAAATAGATGCGGTTACCAATGACTTCGATTGGAGTATATTGGTAATCAAAATCTGATGCAAGCTGAACAACGGGTGCGCTCTTTTGTGTGAGGTCTTGCATAAACAGAGCATTTCCCCTTCCTTCACCAGATTCATAAATGAACAAGACTCTTTCGTCTTCACTAACTTGAGCCGTGTAGAAACGTTTGGGATATGCTTTGTTTTCATACACCAAACGATCATTTTGTTGAGGCTCTCCCAGTTTGTGATAATATATTTTGTGATGTTCGTTTACATTCGAAAATTCTTTTCCTTTGCTGGGAGCGTCATAGGCACTATAGTAAAACCCGTCGCCCTGCCAGGCTGCATCTGTAAATTTAGCCCAAGTGATGTGGTCATCGAGTAAGGAACCGGTTGCTACATCCATTACATAAATCTCCCTCCAGTCCGATCCGCTTCTTGAAATAGTATAAGCGGCATATTTTCCATTGTTAGAAAACGAGAGACTGGTTAAAGCTACGGTGCCGTCGTCCGACAGTTTATTCGGATCCAGGAAGACTCTGGCTTCGCTGTTGAGTGCATCTTGTACATAAAGTACGCTCTGATTCTGCAACCCGTCATTTTTATAAAAATAGTACTTACCATGCTTCTTGAAAGGAGCACTGATTCTTTCATAATTAGCCAGTTCGGTGAGCCGCTTCAACAAGTCCTGTCTGAACGGAATGTGTTCCAGGTAATTGTTTGTAATTTCGTTTTGAGCCTTTACCCATGAGGCGGTGGCTGCCGATGTGTCGTTTTCGAGCCAGCGATAAGGGTCGGGTACGGATACACCGAAATAAGTATCGACTGTATCTACGGTCGCTGTTTGCGGATAAGAGATTGCTTTTTGTTGTGCACACGATGTTGCCATGATTCCTGTCAATAAAAAGGTTGCCTTTTTCATGTTGCGCTATGATTTTAATAAATGATTATACAACAATATTCGGTATTATTTATAATATATGCAACTATTATGCATGTTAACTGATTGAAACTTTCTACAACTGTTTCGAAAAGTAATAAAAAGGACTTGGTAGAGGATAAAATGACGTATTTTATTGTTGGTTCGGATTAAAAAACCGAATTTTGTGAGTATAACCCATTTTCATAAATGAAGGAATTATGCTCAGCAAACTTAAACTGAATCAGCTTTACTTTAAAGATACGCAGTTTGTTAACTTGATGACCCGGCGTATTTTTAACGTACTTCTCATTGCCAACCCTTACGATGCTTTCATGTTGGAAGATGACGGTCGGGTTGACGAAAAAATATTCAATGAGTATACGTCGTTGTCATTACGTTACCCTCCGCGCTTCTCGCAAGTATCTACAGAGGAGGAGGCGTTGATGCTATTGGCCAACATACCTTTTGATTTGGTTATCTGTATGCCGGGTATTGGTGACAATGATGCTTTCAGTATTGGCCGTCACATCAAAGCTTGTTATTCTCATCTTCCTATTGTGGTGCTGACTCCTTTTAGCCACGGCATTACCAAACGAATAGCCAATGAGGATCTTAGTGCGTTTGATTATATATTCTGTTGGCTCGGTAACACGGACTTACTCCTTTCCATTATCAAACTGATTGAGGATAAAATGAATCTGGAACATGACGTAGCCGAAGTGGGAGTTCAGCTTATTCTTTTGGTGGAAGACGGTATTCGTTTTTATTCTTCCGTATTGCCTAATTTATATAAGTTCGTGTTAAAGCAGAGCCAGGAATTTTCTACCGAAGCTCTCAATGCTCACCAACGTACGTTGCGCATGCGTGGACGTCCGAAGATCGTATTGGCCCGTACTTACGAGGAGGCAACGGAAATATATTACCGATATAAGAATAATGTATTGGGAGTGATTACGGATGTGCGCTTTCCTCGACAAGGGAAAAAGGATGCATTGGCGGGAATTAAGCTATGTGATGAAATCCGTAGGGAAGATCCCTTTATTCCACTTATTATTCAATCGTCCGAAGCCGACAATGCGGCATACGCATCTAAGTACGGAGCTAGTTTTATTGATAAAAACTCCAAAAAGATGGATGTGGACCTGAGGCAGACGGTAGCCGATAATTTTGGTTTCGGTGATTTTGTGTTTCGCAATCCGGATACGTTGGAAAAGATAGCGAAAGTACAAAACCTCAAAGAACTTCAAAATATCATTTTTGCTGTTCCTGCCGAATCTTTTTTGTATCACATCAGCCGCAATCACATCTCTAAATGGTTGTACTCGCGTGCCATGTTTCCCATAGCGGAGTTTTTGAAGCCTATTACGTGGGATAGTTTACAAGATCTCGACGCTCACCGTAGAATTATTTTTGAGGCGATAGTGAAATACCGTAAGATGAAGAATCAGGGTGTGGTGGCTATCTTTAAGCGCGACCGTTTTGACCGCTACTCTAATTTTGCTCGTATCGGCGAAGGCTCTCTTGGAGGTAAGGGGCGTGGATTGGCATTTATTGACAACATGGTGAAACGTCATCCTGAATTCGAAGAGTTTGAAAATGCACGTGTGGTGATCCCCAAAACAGTAGTGCTTTGCACCGATGTGTTCGATGAATTTATGGAGTCAAATAACCTGTATCAGGTAGCGCTTTCTGATATGGATGATGATATGATATTGAGGTATTTTCTGAAAGCAAAGTTACCCGACGGATTGGTTGATGACTTCCTTACGTTTATGGATGTAGTGAAATCTCCTATCGCCATTCGTTCGTCGAGCCTGTTGGAAGATTCTCATTACCAGCCTTTTGCCGGGATTTATAATACCTACATGATTCCTTACCTAGACGATAAGTACGAGATGTTACGCATGTTATCAGACTCTATCAAAGGGGTATATGCTTCTGTCTACTTCAAAGACAGTAAGGCTTATATGCAGGCTACTTCCAATGTGATTGATCAGGAGAAGATGGCCGTTATTCTTCAGGAAGTAGTGGGTACTCAGTATGGCGACAAATATTATCCTTCCATGTCGGGAGTGGCACGTTCGTTGAATTACTATCCTATCGGAAACGAGAAACCCGAGGAAGGAACGGTTAATTTGGCGTTGGGATTGGGCAAATATATTGTTGATGGCGGAATGACTCTTCGTTTCTCTCCTTACCACCCTAACCAGGTGCTTCAAACCAGTGAATTGGATATTGCGTTGAAAGAAACACAGACTCGTTTTTATGCACTCGATTTGAAGAATGCAGGACAAGACTTCTCTATTGACGACGGGTTCAACTTGCTAAAGTGTCATGTGAAGGAGGCTGAAAGTGACGGCTCTTTGCAATACATCGCTTCTACGTTTGATCCGTATGATCAAGTGATACGTGACGGACTCTATCCCGGCGGACGTAAAGTGATTACGTTTGCGAATATATTGCAGCATGACGTCTTTCCGCTGGCACGTATTTTACGATTGGTACTTAAATACGGTGAAATGGAGATGCGCCGCCCTGTAGAGATTGAATTTGCAGCTAACATGGATCATGATAGTCGTTCGGGCGCTTTTTATCTGTTGCAGATTCGTCCTATTGTAGATTGCAAGGAAGTAATTGATGAAGATTTATCGGCCATACCCGACGAAGAAACTCTTTTCCGTTCCGAAAACTCGCTTGGTAACGGCATCATGAATGATGTATATGATGTGGTATACGTTAAGACAGATAACTATTCGGCTTCTAACAATCAATTCATCGCTTATGAAATTGAAAAGTTGAATAAACAGTTTCTTGCCGAGGGACGCAATTATGTGCTGGTAGGACCCGGAAGATGGGGTAGTAGTGATACTTGGTTGGGCATTCCGGTGAAATGGCCGCATATTTCGGCTGCTAAGGTTATTATTGAAGCCGGACTCACCAATTATAGGGTTGATCCGAGTCAAGGCACTCATTTCTTTCAGAATCTCACCTCGTTTGGTGTGGGTTATTTTACGATTAATGCCTTCATTAATGAGGGAGTATACGATCAGGAATTTCTAAATGTCCAACCTGCTGTTACGGAGACTAAGTTTCTCAGACATGTGCGTTTTGCTAACCCTCTGGTTATCAAAATGGATGGAAGAAAAAAACAAGGAGTTGTCCTGAAACCCCTTTTGTGATCATGTGATACAGAATATATGAGAAAGAGACCGGTAATCCCTAAAGGGCCGGCCTCTTTCGCTTTTATAGAAGAGAGAGAGAAGATTATAAAATACCTTGTGCCATCATAGCTTTCGCTACTTTCATAAAGCCTGCTACGTTAGCACCTTTTACGTAGTTAACGTATCCGTCGGCTTCAGTACCATATTGAACACAAGCTTCGTGAATGCTTTTCATGATATCTTTCAGTTTGTCATCCACTTCTTTTTCGCTCCAGCTAAGTTTGATGGAGTTCTGAGTCATTTCAAGACCAGAAACCGATACTCCACCAGCATTGGCTGCTTTACCCGGAGCATATAATATCTTAGCATCTTGGAATACTTTGATAGCTTCAGGAGTAGAAGGCATGTTGGCACCTTCACTTACAGCCATACATCCGTTGGCTACCAGTTCGCGTGCATGATCGCCGTTTAACTCATTCTGAGTTGCCGAAGGAAGAGCGATATCGCACTTTTCACCCCAAGGTTTAGCTCCTTCCACATATTTACAACCATATTTGTCGGCATACTCGCGGATACGTCCACGGTATACATTCTTTAATTCCATGATGTAGTCCAGTTTTTCTTTGTCAATTCCGGCCGGATCATAGATGTATCCGTCAGAGTCAGACATAGTGACTACCTTACCACCCAGTTCCAATACTTTTTCAGCAGTATACTGAGCTACGTTACCTGAACCCGAAATAGTACAAACTTTACCTTTCAAATCAGTTCCTTTCATTTTCAGCATTTCCATCAGGAAGTAGATGTTACCGTATCCGGTAGCTTCGGGACGGATCAATGAACCACCGAACTCACGACCTTTACCAGTGAAAGTACCTGTAAATTCACGAGTGAGTTTTTTATACATACCGAACATGAAACCAACTTCGCGTCCGCCAACACCGATGTCACCGGCAGGTACGTCAGTTTCAGGACCAATGTGGCGCCAAAGTTCAAGCATGAACGATTGTACGAAACGCATCACTTCACCGTTCGATTTACCACGTGGAGAGAAATCAGATCCACCTTTACCACCACCCATAGGTAGAGTAGTCAACGAGTTTTTGAACGTTTGTTCAAAAGCCAGGAACTTCAAGATTGACAAGTTAACAGAGCTATGGAAGCGGATTCCGCCTTTGTACGGACCAATCGCATTGTTGTGCTGCACACGGTAACCCATGTTTGTTTGCACGTTACCTTTGTCGTCTACCCAAGTAACTCTGAACTGGTATACTCTGTCGGGTATGCACAAACGCTCAATCAGATTCGCTTTGTCAAACTCAGGGTGCTTGTTGTACTCTTCTTCGATGGTAGCCAGAACTTCTTCTACTGCCTGGTGGTACTCTGGCTCGTTCGGAAAACGAAGCTTCAGAGTGTCTAAAACTTTAGCTGCATTCATTAGAATAAATCTTTTGTTGGTTGTTGTAAATTAGTTAGCGGTTGCAAAAATAGATATAAAAATTGTTTTCTCAAACAATTTATAAATAAAATAGGCGATTAAATGTCAATTAGTACATTTAATCGCCTTTAAGTTATAAAATAGATACTATTTATCCTTTCTTTAGAGACTTGTAAACCGGAATAAAGACGAATCCACCCGATATGAGTAACATAACAATCGTTGGTCCATCAATTTGCTTTGCATTAACCAAAACCAGGTAACACAATGCCACCCATAAAAGGATAATGCATACTATTTGTGTTTTCGACAATTTACGTTTCATTTGATACTGGCTTTTTTCTTATCAACTAAGGCATCAATCACTGCAACTGCAGTAATGTTCACTATGTCACGAACCGAGCTTTCAATATCTGTGAAATGAATCGGTTTATTCAATCCCATCTGAATAGGGCCAATGAGTTCGGTGTCCGTCATTGCCTGAATGAGTTTATAACCGGAATTCGCAGAACTTAGGTTCGGGAATATCAGCGTATTTACATCCTTACCTTTCAAACGGGTAAACGGATATTTAGCGTCTCTTAATTCCGTGTTCATGGCAAAGTTAACCTGCATCTCCCCATCTATAGCCAATTCAGGATAATTCCTATGCATAAAGGCAACCGCTTCGTGTACTTTTGCCGGACTGCCCGCCTGGTCGGAACCAAAGTTCGAATAAGAAAGCATAGCCATTACCGGAGTATGGTTGAAGAACCGCACGGTGTGCTCTGCCAGTTTGGCTACATCGATCAGAGTCTCCGTGTCGGGATGGCGGTTAATCAGCGTGTCGGCCAAGAAGTACGTTCCCTTTTTTGAGTTTAGGATGTGCATGGTGCCGAAGTGTTTATATTCAGACCTGATTCCGATTACTTCTTTTGCCACCTTTATCGTGTTGGTATACTTGGTGTACAAGCCGGTTATCATAGCATCGGCATCACCCGTTTCCACCATCATCATACCGAAATAGTTTCGCTCAAACATCTTATCGTTAGCTTCATCGTAGGTAGCACCTTCGCGAGCGCGCTTCTCGGCTAATATGTGAGCGTAACGTTCGCGGCGCTCCGTTTCACGGTCGTGTCGCAAATTCACAATCTCAATACCTTCCAGGTTCAAATCAAGTTCTTTGGCCAACTTCTCTATCTTTTCGTCGTTACCTAACAAAACGGGATGACAAATACCTTCCGCCTTGGCTTCAACGGCAGCTTTCAACATGTTTGGGTGACCACCTTCTGCAAATACCACCCTTTGTGGGTTTTGGCGTGCTGTTTCGTATAGCTGGCGGGTTAGCTTTGATTCATAACCCATCAACTCGCGTAAACGCAGTTTGTAAGCATCCCAGTCTTCAATCTGTTTGCGTGCTACACCCGATTGCATGGCGGCTTTAGCCACAGCCATAGACACTTCCGTTATCAGTCGGGGATCAACCGGTTTGGGAATGAAGTACTCCGGACCGAAAGTCAGGTTATTCACATGGTATGCAGCATTTACCACATCGGGTACCGGCTGTTTGGCGAGGTTCGCAATGGCGTGAACGGCAGCAATTTTCATCTCCTCATTGATTGCGGAAGCTTGAGTATCCAGAGCACCACGGAAAATATAAGGGAATCCAATTACATTGTTAATCTGATTAGGATAGTCGGAACGGCCGGTTGACATCAGCACGTCGGGACGTGATGCCATGGCATCTTCGTAAGATATTTCGGGAACCGGATTGGCCAGCGCAAACACAATGGGAGATGCAGCCATGCTTCTTACCATATCCTGAGACAACACATTGCCTCTTGAAAGGCCCAAAAACACATCGGCACCTTTTATAGCCTCTTCCAACGTGTGTATATCTGTTCTGTCTGTAGCAAAATACCGTTTTTGCTCATTCAGATCGGTGCGATTCTTGCTGATTACACCTTTGCTATCCACCATGACGATATTTTCCAGACGAGCTCCGAGTGAAACATAAAGTTTGGTGCAGGAAACAGCCGAAGCACCCGCACCATTCACTACGATCTTCACATCTTCAATCTTTTTGTTGGCTACTTGCAGAGCGTTGATAAGTCCGGCACTCGATATAATAGCCGTGCCATGCTGGTCATCGTGCATCACCGGTATGTCCAGCTCTTCTTTAAGTCTTCTTTCAATTTCGAAACATTCCGGTGCTTTTATATCTTCCAGATTGATACCGCCGAAGGTGGGAGCGATGGCTTTAACAGCCTCAATGAATTTATCGGGATCTTTTTCTTCTATTTCAATGTCGAATACATCAATACCGGCATAAATTTTAAAAAGCAATCCTTTTCCTTCCATTACAGGCTTACCGCTCAGTGCACCAATATCGCCCAAACCCAGTACGGCTGTACCATTAGAGATAACCGCGACCAGATTTCCTTTAGCTGTGTATTTGTACGCATCCTGAGGATTCTTTTCTATTTCCAGACAGGGTTCAGCCACACCCGGGGAGTAAGCCAGTGATAAGTCTGTTTGTGTACTGTAAGGTTTGGTAGGTACAACCTCAATCTTTCCGGGTTTGCCTTGAGAGTGGTAAAGCAAGGCTGCTTCTTTTGTAATTTTTGCCATATTCCAATATAATTGCTTAAATTAGTATCTACCCGCAAATTTAGCAAATAATGCGATGAATTGTTTTTATTTTGCCTTATTTCGCTTTAATTTAAATGCAAACAGGGCTAAATTTTATTAAATTATTTAGCCCTGTCCTTATATACTATGTATCTATCCTTTCGAAGGACTTAAATCTGTTCTAATGCTTGTTCGATATCTGCTATGATATCACCGGCATTCTCTATACCTACCGACAAGCGGATGAGGTCGGGTCGTACTCCGGCTTCCAATAACTGTTCATCGGTGAGTTGGCGGTGCGTGTGACTGGCCGGATGCAGCACGCAGGTTCGTGCGTCGGCCACATGTGTGACGATGGCTACCAGCTGTAGAGCATCCATAAAACGGATAGATACTTCCCGACCACCTTTTAAGCCGAAAGAAATCACCCCGCATGAACCATTGGGCATGTATTTTTGTGCTAGTTCGTAATACTTGTTATCGGGCAGGCCGCAATAATTAACCCAGGCTACCTTATCATTGTTATGCAGATAGGTAGCAACGGCGAGTGCATTTTTACAATGTTGAGGCATGCGAAGATGCAACGTTTCTAATCCGATGTTCAGCAGAAACGCATTTTGCGGACTTTGAGTACTTCCCAAATCACGCATTAATTGTGCGGTAGCTTTGGTTATGTAAGCCATCTTACCGAAAGCTTTTGAATAAGTTAATCCGTGATAAGATTCGTCCGGAGTACAAAGTCCCGGGAATTTATCGGCATGCGCATCCCAGTCAAAGTTGCCACTATCTACTATGCAGCCGCCAACCGAGGTGGCATGTCCGTCCATGTATTTGGTGGTTGAATGCACCACGATATCTGCTCCCCATTCAAACGGACGACAGTTGATGGGAGTAGGGAAGGTATTGTCAACAATGAGCGGCACTCCTTGCTTGTGTGCAATGCGGGCAAACTTTTCAATATCAAGTACCTCTAAAGAAGGGTTAGAGATGCTTTCGCCGAACAACGCTTTCGTGTTAGCCTGAAAAGCTTTCTCAATCTCCTCATCGGGAGCATCGGGACTCACAAACGTAACCTCAATACCCAGTTTCTTGAGTGTAACGGCAAACAAGTTAAACGTGCCACCGTAAATGGATGATGAACACACAAAATGATCGCCCGCCTGGCAAATGTTAAAGATAGCATAGAAGTTGGCCGCTTGTCCGCTCGACGTAAGCATAGCAGCTACACCACCTTCCAGAGCTGCTATTTTAGCAGCAACAGCATCGTTTGTTGGGTTTTGCAAGCGAGTATAAAAGTAGCCACTCTCCTCCAAGTCGAAAAGTCGGGCCATTTGCTCGCTGGTATCATATTTGAATGTCGTACTCTGATAGATGGGCAACACACGCGGCTCACCTTTTTTAGGCGTCCATCCCGCCTGAACACACAAGGTTTCCGGATTGAATTTCTTACTCATAATGATTTGGTATCTATATCAAACTGTAATACGTTTTACTTTGTGTGGCAAATGTACCCGATTTTTTTTTATTACCCGCTTTCTTTCAGATTAGATTTATTAACCATGAAAATTTGCTTTTGTATTGCGTACAATATAATTTTGCGCCATTAATTATAAAACAACTTATATGGAAGCAACAATTTTCGATTTAAAAGCAACCGATAACAAAGGTGGAGAAGTCGATTTCTCTCAGTACAAGAATCAGGTGATGCTGATTGTCAACACAGCCAGCAAGTGTGGTTTCACTCCCCAATACAAAGCGTTGGAGGCGTTGCATCAAAAGTATAAAGACAAAGGACTGGTGGTAATTGGCTTTCCCTGCAATCAGTTTGCCAAACAAGAGGCAGGGAATGACAGCGAGATAGCTTCATTTTGTGAATTGAATTACGGAGTCACTTTTCCTCTGATGGCAAAGAGTGATGTGAACGGTAAGGATGCCAATCCCGTTTTTCGTTTTCTGAAGAAGAAAGCACCCGGTTTTATCTTTTCGGCTGTGAAGTGGAATTTTACGAAATTCCTGGTTGACCGCAGTGGTAAACGAGTTCTACGCTTTTCACCGACAACAGATCCAGCCTCATTGGAGGCAGATATTGAACGATTTCTGGCTTCATCTGTTGATTAAATAAAAAGACTTATGGCATACGAAGAACTACTCCTATCCAATCAACTCTGCTTTTTGGTTTACCGATTGGACAGAGAAATTAATGCCCGGTACCGCCCTTTGCTGGCGGAACTGGGACTTACTTATCCGCAATACCTGGTTATGCTGGTTTTGTGGGAGGAAGACAACCTTAGCATCTCTGCTGTTTGCGAACGGCTGAAGCTGGATACCGGCACCATTTCTCCTCTTATTAAAAGACTGGAAGGATTGAAACTGGTCAAACGCAAACGCTCTAAAGAAGATGAGCGTTCCGTTCGTGTGAAACTCACCCAGACAGGCAGCGAACTCCGAGAGAAAGCCAGGCCGATACCGGCTAAACTCGGTTCTTGTGTATCGCTTACGCTGGAAGAGTATCAGGAATTTAAGACCACTCTCGAGAATATGCTGACCAAAATGGATCAGCAGAAGGAAGCATAAATATCTTCCATGATGAGGCCGGCCAGTGTAAAACCAAAAATGGCGGTGGTGTGAGCCACCGTTCCGTTGATGCGTGCCTTTTTGCTGCACCATTCGTGATTGACCAGCTCCGGATCACCGGGACCGTTTTTTGTCTTCGGACAGAGGCAGGCTGCTGTTCCGCAGGCACTGTTGCCTCCTTTGTTTTCGAGCAATTCCTCGCTGTACACGCACAAGAACTTTTTGGCCGGCTTTTCCCCCTTTTTCAGTCGCCTGCGCAACGCAGCTGCTAGCGGACAACCCTTCACTTTCCAGAATTCAGCTACATTTATCTTGGTCGGATCCATTTTCAATGCAGCCCCCATCGAAGAGACAAACCGCGCCGGTGTACGAGTTGCCGTACGAATGAGATGAACCTTGTTTTCCAGACTATCAATAGCATCTACAATGTAATCATACGTATCCAGTTCAAATGAATCTGCCGTTTCTTCGCTGTAAATCTGCTGCAAAGCACGAATCTCCGCTTGAGGGTTTATGTCGAGTAACCGTTCTTTTAACGCCTCCACTTTGACCTGCCCCACTGTTTTGGTGGTAGCCATGAGCTGACGGTTTACGTTGGTAACACATATCCGGTCGGAATCCACCAGTGTCAGTTTGCTTACTCCCGATCTGACAAGGCTTTCCGCACACCAGCTTCCAACCCCACCCACACCGAAAATTATCACTTTCACGTTGGCGATGCGATTCATTACCTCGTCGCCCAATAACAATTCCGTTCTTTTGAAGATACCTTTTTCCAATCCCATTTTAATCCTTTTCCAAATTCAGAGCGCAAAAATACAATAAATATTCCACTTACACAGAGGCCACATAAAAAAAGCAGTGCCAACAGCTGCCTCAGTAGAAGCATCAGTCGGCACCGCCTTGAAGTCCGGTTCTTCTTTAAATCAAGATACCGTTGTTATTTTCTTCCGATTCACGCACGAAGTTGATGATGTTTTCTATCTCCGGGCTCATGGGAACCTGATCATGAATACGCATCAACGCATCGAAAACACTTGTATTTCCGTGATAAATCAAGCGATAAGCCGTGGCTATGTGCTTTTGAATTTTCTCAGGGAAATTGTTTTTGGTCAGCACAATGCTGTTGATGTCATAATAATGCGTGGGGTTACCCGATACGATGATGTAAGGAGGAATATCCTTGTCGAAACGGCAACCGCCTCTGATCATACTCCACTGAGCCACGTGTGCTCCCTGTACCACCGCCGAGCTGCCGATGATAGCATGGGAATCAATCACACTGTTGCCCGATACCTTCACACCGTAACCAAACACACAATGATCGGCAATCTTGCTGTCGTGTGAAATGTGCACGCCTTCGAACAGCGTGTTCTTGTTACCCAGTACCGTGGCATCACCCTTGAACGTGGCACGGTTAATCACCACATTTTCGCGGATGGTGTTGTCGTTACCTATAATCAGCTCCGACTCATCACCGGTGAAGTTAAAATCTTGCGGCAAAGCCCCCAGCACCGTGTTTTGAAACACACGGTTGCCCGATCCCATCTTCGTACCTTTGAGCACGCTCACGAATGGCATGATCACACAGTTATCGCCTATCTCCACATCCTTTTCAATGTAGGCAAACGGATATATCTCTACGTTCTTCCCGATCTTTGCGCTCGGGTCAACGAATGCTTGCGGACTAATCATAATCTATCCTTGTTTAAACGGTTCCACATTATCTTCCTCCTCCCAATGCATAGTAAAGGTTCACCACCGCCTGCATGCGGTAGAAATCATCCGATACCTTTGACAGCTGAGCACCCAGTAACGACTTCTGTGCGGTAAGCACCTCCAGGTAGCTGGCCGAACCTAAGTTGAACAACTGTTGCGTATAGTTTACCACTCTTTCCAACGAGCGAACCTGATCAGCTTCCAATCGGCTTTTCTCGGTCGACGAGTTGTAGAGTACCAGCGCATTGCTTACCTCACTACCCGCGTTGAGCAACGAATACTGGAATGCCAGTAACGCCTCTTCCTGCTGAGCCTTTGCCACTTTCAGGTTAGCGATGAGCTGACCCTTGTTGAACAGCGGTTGCGTAAGCGAACCCACAGCGGAAGCAATCATCTTTCCCGGGTTTAGAATAGCCGCACCTGCATTGTTGGTCCAACCCAACGCACCGGTAATGGTGAGGCTGGGGTAGAAGGCCGAATATGCCTGGTTGGTTACGTAGTATGCCGAAGCCAGAGACATCTCGCTCTGCTTCACATCCGGACGGTTAGCCAATAGCTGCACCGGTACACCTGTTGCCAGATGAGCGGGTAACTCCTGCTCGTCAATACGGCCGCGGTCAACCGTTTGCGGAACCTGACCCAGTAAGAGCGACAATGAATTTTCCGTTTCACGAATCTGTCGGCGCAGTTCCGCTAGCGAAGCCTGCACACTCAGATAGTTTGCTTCAGTGGAAGACACGGCCGATTCGTTGGCACTACCAATCGTCATCAGCTTACGGGTTGTTTCCACGCTCTGCTTCCACGCTTCCGCAGTTTCCAAGCTGATCTCCAATTGCTTGTCGAGCATCAACAGCGTATAATACGTATTGGCAATGCTGGCTATAACACGTGTTTTTACCGCCTGTTGATAAGCCTTGCTTTGCAACAACAATGCCTTCTTGCTTCTTTCAGCGTTCAGCAATTTGCCGAATAAATCAACTTCCCAGCTGGCACTTACAGGCAGTTGGTACGTCTGTGTTGCTTTGGCATGATCAAAGCTGCTTACCGTACCTTGCGGAGTGAGTGCGAACGAAGGCAGGAATGACAACCGTGCCGAAGTTAACATCGCTTCCGCCTGTTTCACCTTCAGTGAAGCCGACAACAGATCGGTGTTATTCTCCAAACCCTTCTGAATGAGCGCTTGCAGCTTCGGGTCGGTGAATACCTCCGTCCACGGCAGGTTGCCCATGTTGGTCGTGTCGGTCACCGCCAGCGTGTCATTCACTGACACTGTATCGCGGTACAACCCGCTTGTGGTAACATCCGGACGATCATACGATGAGTAGATGCGGCAGCTGCTCAGCAGAGCAGTTGCACACACCATTAATAATATCTGTTTTTTCATTTCTTTTTATCCTTATGTAGATTAGTATACTGCTCAAGCTCTGCCTTGATCACCTGTTGGTTGGCACCTTCCCAATGCAACGGCTTAATCTTCTCCTGAATAGACTGGAAGATGACAAAGAGTACGGGAACGATGAAAATCTGGCAAATCATACCAATTAACATACCGCCTACAGCACCTGTACCGAGCGAGCTGTTACCGTTAGCACCAACCCCCGATGCAAACATCAGCGGCAGCAAACCGATAATCATGGCGAACGAAGTCATCAAGATGGGTCGCAAACGAGCTGCAGCCGCCAGGATGGCACTCCAAGTGATGGCCATACCCGTTCTCCTTCGTTCCAGAGCGAACTCGGTAATCAGAATGGCATTCTTGGCAAGCAACCCGATCAGCATGATCAACGCAATCTGCAAATAGATATTGTTCTCCACACCCATCATGTTGGCAAAGATAAACGTACCGGCCAAACCGAAAGGCAGTGACAAGATCACCGTCAGCGGCAGAATGTAACTTTCGTATTGCGCACTCAGAATGAAGTATACGAACATGATACACAACAAGAAGATCACAGCCGTAGAGTTACTGGAGCTCTGTTCCGAACGGGTCAGTCCGGCAAACTCATAACCATATCCGGCAGGCAACGTTTCGGCAGCCACCTCTTGAATCGCCTTGATGGCGTCACCCGAACTGTATCCGGGAGCCGGAGCACCATTTACACCCATGGAGGTAAACATGTTGAAACGGCTGATGTTTTGCGGACCGTATATTTTCTTCATGGTGATGTACTCGCTGACGGGAGCCATTTCACTACCGTTGCGCAAATAAATATTGTTCAGTGACTCGGGGCTTATGCGGTAGTTAGCATCCGCCTGAATCATGACACGATACAACTTACCGAAACGGTTGAAGTTCGATGCATACAATCCACCGTAATACCCCTGCAAGGTGGTCAGCACATCGGCCGGACTAATACCCGCCCGTTTACACTTAGCCACATCCACATCAATCATGTATTGAGGGAAGCGAGGGTCAAACGTACTTTGAGCAGCAGCAATTTCAGGTCTTTCGGTCAGCTTGGCCAGGAATCCCTGCGCAATGCCGAAGAACTTATTGATATCACCACCGGTTTTATCCTGCAAGTTGAACTCGAATCCGTTCGTCATACTGAATCCCGGAATCATAGGCGGAGCAAAGATCAGAATCTGAGCATCTTTGATGGTGCTCACCTGTGCATACATCAGTCCGATGACCGAGTTTACATCCTGTCCTTTCTCTTCACGCTCTTCCCACGGTTTGAGACGACAGATGATGGTACCGTATGAACTACCTTGTCCGGCCAGGAAGCTGTAACCCGATATTTGAGAGCGGAACTTCACCAGCGGATTCATTTCCAGCATCTTATCAACCTGATTCATGACTACCTGAGTTTTCTCCAGCGAAGTTCCGGGAGGCAAACTGACAGTGATAAAGAACGTACCTGTATCCTCGTTGGGAACCAGTCCGGTACGCGTTTTCATCATCAGGAATCCCAGCAGCAATGTAGCTACCACGAATGTACCCAGTGAAAGCCATTTGCGTTTGATAAAGAACTGAACCCCATTTTTATATTTATTCAACGTTACATCATAAGCTGCGTTGAATGCTTTGTGGAAACGATCTATGCGACTAAGCTTCTTCTCGCCGTGACCTTCTTGGTGCGGTTTCAGTAAGATAGCACAAAGGGCCGGACTCAACGTCAAGGCGTTGACAGCCGAAATCACGATGGCGATAGCCAGCGTCACACCAAACTGCGTGTAGAACACACCCGAAGTACCACCCATGAACGTAACCGGAATAAACACGGCCGCCATAACCAGCGTAATAGAAACGATAGCACCGCCAATTTCACTCATGGCATCGATAGACGCCAGTCGGGCCGACTTATACCCCTCGTCGAGCTTGGCATGCACGGCTTCCACCACCACGATGGCATCATCCACCACAATGGCTATGGCCAGCACCAGAGCGAAGAGCGTCAGCAAGTTGATGCTGAAACCGAATATCGAAAGGAAGAAGAACGTACCCACCAATGATACCGGAACAGCAATAGCCGGAACCAGTGTAGAGCGGAAGTCCTGCAAGAAAATATATACCACGATGAACACCAAGATAAATGCCTCGATCAACGTCTTGATTACCTCGTGAATAGAAGCGTACAAGAAGTCGTTACTGTTCATCATTTCATCATACGTCACACCCGGAGGGAAACTCTTCGAAGCCTCCTCGAGCGTTTGCTGTACATCTTTTACAATCTGAGTAGCGTTTGATCCTGCTGTTTGATACACAGCACAAACCACACCCGGCGTACCTTGCGAGAATGTCTCTACCGAGTAACTAAGGCCACCCAGCTCCACACGCGCTACATCTTTCAGACGTAACACCTCACCGTTTTCGGTAGCCCGGATAACAATATTCTCAAATTCGCTTGTTTCCTGCAAACGACCTTTGTAACGCATTACATATTGAAAGGACTGGTTGCCGCTTTCACCGAACTGCCCCGGAGCTGCCTCAATGTTCTGTTCGGCCAATGCAGCTGTTACGTCGCTCGGAACCAATTTATATTGTTTCATCACATCCGGTTTCAACCAAATACGCATCGAATACGTCTTGGCACCGAAAGCCTGTGCACTACCCACACCCGATATACGTTTAATTTGGGGTAAGATGTTGATGTTTGTGTAGTTTTGCAAGAACTCCTCACTGTAACGGCCGTCTGTGCCGTGAATAGAGAAGATCACCAACATACTGCTCTGGCGTTTTTCGGTAGTTACACCCACCTTTACGACCTCGGCCGGTAACAAGTTGGTAGCGGACGAAACACGGTTCTGCACATTTACGGCAGCCATATCGGGGTCCGAACCTTGCTTAAAATAAATGGTAATGGTAGCATCACCGTTATTTGTTGCACTGGAAGTCATGTACGTCATGTTCTCCACACCGTTTATGGCCTCTTCCAGCGGAGCAATCACACTATTGAGCACAGTCTGTGCATCGGCGCCCGGGTAACTGGTACTTACCTGAATGGTAGGCGGTGCAATATCCGGATATTGTGTTACGGGCAGGGAAAACAATCCCAAGACACCCAGTATCACTATCAGGATAGAGATAACCGTGGAAAGCACCGGGCGGTTAATGAATTTATCTAATTTCATGATTCTGTCTTAACTAATTAATTCGTTTACTAGCAGTGACGCTTATTTCTTCTTTCCGGCCAGTCCGGCACTCATGTGAACCGCCTGTTCCTGCTTGGCTGCCGATTCAGCTTCTGTAATCGGTTTAATCTGCATACCGTCTTGCAACGAAGCAATACCTTCCACCACAATGCGGTCGCCGGCTTTGAGTCCGGCAGTCACCAGGTAGTCGGCTCCGTTATCAAGCTGAGCCACCTCAATCATCGTGCTGGCCACCTTGTTATCGGCTTTTACTACATAAACATACTTCTTATCTTGCACCTCAACGGTAGCCGTTTGCGGAATCAAGATCACATTGTCTGATTTATAAGGAATCACCACAGAACCCGAGCCACCGCTTTTCAGTAAGTGATTAGGGTTTTTGAATGTAGCGCGCAAGCGAACCGATCCGGTTGACTGATCGATCACCCCACTTACCGTTTCAATTTTACCGGTTTCAGTGTACACAGATCCGTCGGCCAATTTGAGTTGTACTGCCGGGAAACTTTTCAGTACATTGGCAGTCGTACCGTTTTGGCGAGACATCTCCAGCAACTGTTTTTCCGTCATGGAGAAGTACACAAACATCTCATCGATGTTAGATACAGTTGTGAGCGGAGTAGCAATGCTTGAACTAACCAAACTACCTACACGATAAGGGATAGTACCCACCACCCCGTTCGACGGACTGGTTACGTTGGTGTATGATAAGTTTTGACGTGCTGTAATGAGTTGAGCTTTAGCCTGACTCAAGTTTGCTTCTGCCGTGATTCGATTATTCTCTGCCATTTGCAGTTCATAGCTTCCTATGATTTTCTGATCAAACAAATCCTTCTTATTCTTAGCGGTGAGTACTGCTGTAGCCACAGCCGCCTGTGCTACCTTCACAGAAGCCTCGGCCTGCTGAACAGCTGCTTTGTATTGTACGGGATCAATTACAAAGAGAGTTTGTCCTTTGCGGACCACATCACCTTCGTCAACGCCAAGTTTCGTAATGAAACCGCCAACTTGCGGTCTGATTTCGATGTCCTGTTTACCTTCGATGGCAGCCGGATACGAACTTTGCAGTTCAGTATTGGTGGTTTGCAGTGTGCGCACTGCATACTCCAGCTGCCCTTCCATGCCACCCTGCTGTTTGTTTCCGCAGGAAGCGAGTGAGATACTAAGAGCAAAAACGGCCAGTTGCCATGCTCTGCTAGTAAGGGAACGGTTAATTTTCGTTTTCATA
>OBMA010000304.1_pt1 | contig 28469 bp, 26 predicted proteins | sample 1539141 | NCBI WGS metagenome assembly OBMA01 (sample SAMEA3991484, study PRJEB22521) | metagenome | biome: anthropogenic terrestrial biome; feature: sewage plant; material: raw primary sludge | place: Sweden | collected 2012-09-26
CATCCCGAACCGCATCCCCCACACCTTCATTCGAGATCATGAACACGTTCTTAGGGGTGGCAATAATACCGGGCATGAGTGCTGTGAATGTATTGCGTCGGCGTTGCCTGCAAGGACTGCTCGGGAGTGCCTGCCTGCCTTGGCAGGCCGTGCGGGCTGGTGCGCCTGTGGTGCTGCGGTTATCGCACGTGGTGGCGCACCATACGCCCAAGGGATTAGCGCTGCAGCGGTTTGCCCAGGAATTGGCCGCCATCAGCGCTGGGAAGATGCAGGTGCAGATTTACGCCAATTCGCAGCTATTGAGCGATGACGATGAGATGCAGGCCCTGCAATTGGGGGCCGTCGATATGCTGGCCCCGTCGCTGTCGAAGTTTGGCCGTTTGGGTTTTCCGGAGTTTGAACTGTTTGACCTGCCGTTTTTGTTCCAGGATGCGGCCCAGGTACACCGCGTGATGCAAGGCCGGGTGGGGCAGGCGTTGCTGGCCGGGTTGCAGCGTCAGCGGTTGGTGGGGTTGGGGTATTTGGACAACGGCTTTAAGCACATGAGTGCCAACCGCGCCTTGCTGGAGCCACAGGACTTTGTGGGCCAGCGGCTGCGGGTACAAAGCTCGCGGGTGATTGCCCATCAAATGCGGGCGCTGGGGGCGCAGCCGGTGGTGCTCGATTTTGGACAAACGCGGCGTGCCTTGGCCATGGGGGTGGTGGATGGCACGGAAAACCCGATCTCTAATTTCTGGACGCAGCGCATGCACGAAGCGCAAACCGATGTCAGCCTGACCAGCCATGGTTACCTGGGTTATTGCATCGTCGTACACCAGCGTTTTTGGCAGCATCTATCGCCCCTGCAGCGCGCGTGGGTGGAGCAAGCGTTGCAGGGGGCGCTGGCCTGGGGCAACGTTCAGGCGCAGCAGCGCAATACCGAGGATTTGCAGGCCCTGCGTGCCAGTGGCCATTGCCGCCTGCATACCATTCATGCCGCCCAACGCCAGCGGCTGCGCCAGGCCCTGGAGCCGGTGTACCAGGGATTGGCGCAGCGCATTGGCCCCCAGTGGCTGGTGCAGTTGGAAAAAGAGCGCGCCGCCGCCTAGGCCAACACGTCGGCGTAGCCACGGCGGTCAATAAAGACGGGAATGCCTTCGCCGTTGATTTCAAAACGCCCGTTGGCAAAGTCTTGGTGCAAGGACAGACGTCGGCGGCACAGCCATAAATCGACCGCACCGTGTACCCCCACGCCGACTTGGACGTAGGCCTGGCGCGCCAGGGCGCGTTGTGCTTGCAGGGCTTCGCGCTGCGCCACCAAGCTGGCGTGCGCCTCCTGGGCCTGGGCCAAGGAGGTCTGTACCTTGGGCAGCAGGCCTTTGGGGTCACCTTCTTCGGTCAGGTTGGCCAAAATTTTGCGCAGGCTGCTCAAGGTGGTCTCATGCTTTTGCAGCGTTTGCTGCAAGGCGCTGCAGCGCTCTTCAAACTCAGGGTGTGTGCCAACGCACAGGTGGGTCAAGCTGGCGGCATCGGAACCCAAAATGGGGGTGGTGAGCATCAGCAGGGCGGTGGCGCTGCCACCGATCAGCCGACCATTGCGCGGTGCCGCCTGGCCAATGGTGATGGTCTGCAGCGCTTGCAGGGTGCAGTCCATGGCATAGGTGCGGATGTCCAGGGCCGCACCAGACTTCAACACCGAGGCTTCGGCAAATTTGGCCTGGATATCGCCCTGGGCCTGGACTTGGGCGTGGCCAATCACCCCACCGGTGACTTGAATCTGGCCGCCAGCTTGCACCAGCCCCCCATCAATCGTGCCGCGCACGATGATGTCGCCATCGGCTTGCACCGTCATTTGCTGGCCGATATCGCCGTCGATCCGGACGGAGCCGGTAAAGCGGATGTTGCCTGTGCTGATATCCACACCGGGCAGCACCAGCACGGGATCGACCTGCATGCCATAGGGAATGGCCACCGGCTGACCGGCAATGGCCGATTCCAGGAAGTTGGGGTCGGCCGCGCTGATCTGGACGCCTTCGCATTCGCTGGCAAAGGGAATGTCGGTGCCCGGTTGTGCGGGCACCAGGTCACCACGAACGGTGTAGCCAGGAATGCCCGGCGTCGGTGGGATGCGCCGCAGCAGCGGGGCACCGGCGGACACCATGGTGATGTTGTCCACTTCGCGGTAATCAATGCGCCCTTCCTCATTGACCTGGGGGGTGCGCTGGGCGGTCAGAGTCACCAGCGCTTCAAATTGGGCATCTTGCCCATGTTCTGGTGGCTGGCCCCGGGCAATGACCACCGTGTGGGGCTGTGCCAAGGCCAAGGCGATGGCCGACAGATCAATCCCTTTGCGTACACGTGCCTGCGCCAGGGCCTGCAGCACCTGCTCGGGGCGGGCAGCCGTGCCGCCTTGCGCGGGGGTGATGTGCAGGGTGGCGCTCATGGCATCGCTGGCCACTTCGACGCTGATCAGCGCATCCAGGCGCTGCCCGATTTCAAACACCATCTGGGCATCGGCCGTGCGGTGGCTTTGCACAGCCTGTGCGATGGCGTCCTGGTCGAGCTGGCAGGTGCCATACCCCTGTGCTTGCAGCCATTGGATGACGCTGGCTTCGTCGGTCGGGCTGGGCGCTGCCGTGGGGGCAATGGTCAAGAAAATGTGGCCATCGGTTTCGCTCAGTTCCATTCCTGGAATGGTCATGGTTGTCCTCCTGTGGGCAAACTTATAACCGCCACTGTTGCAAAAAGCTACAAGTCCGAATAAGGGGTTTCGCGTAGTTTGGAAAGAATGCAAAACATCAGGGGTAAACCCTAGCTGTGGAACGCCACAGTTACCAAGGCAGGGCAGCTTTTCTACATTTCGGGGCGTGTGACAACCTTCAGATTCGCCAAGGAGACCCCGAATATGCAATTTCCTGTGAAACACGTTCTGGCTTGCGCTTTGCTGGCCGTTGGTGCCACGGTGGCCCATGCGCAAACCGTGATCAAGTTCAGCCACGTGGTGGCGCAAGACACCCCCAAAGGCAAGGCCGCAGAATTTTTCGCCAAAAAGGCCGAAGAGCTGACCGGCGGCAAGGTCAAGGTGGAGGTGTACGCCAACAGCGCCTTGTACAAAGACAAGGAAGAGATGGAGGCGCTGCAGCTCGGTTCGGTGCAGATGCTGGCCCCTTCGCTGGCCAAGTTTGGCCCCCTGGGCGTGAAAGAGTTTGAGGTGTTTGACCTGCCTTTCATCTTTGACAACCGCGATGACCTGCACAAAGTGACCACCGGCCCTGTGGGGCAAAAGCTGCTGGACAAGCTGCAAAAACGCGGCATTACCGGCCTGGCGTATTGGGACAACGGGTTCAAAATTTTCTCGTCGAACAAGCCGATCCACCAAGTGGCTGACTACAAGGGGCAAAAATACCGCATCCAATCGTCCAAAGTGCTGGAAGCGGAAATCCGCGCTCTGGGCGGCATTCCGCAGGTGATTGCGTTTGGTGAAACCTACCAGGCGCTGCAAACCGGCGTGGTCGATGCCACCGAGAACCCGCCCTCCAACTTCTACACCCAGAAGATGCACGAGGTGCAAAAGTACGCCTCCATGACCAACCACGGTTACCTGGGCTATGCCGTCATCGTGAACAAGAAATTCTGGGATGGCCTGGATGCCACCGTGCGCGGCCAGTTGGAAGATGCCATGAAGCAGGCCACCGCCTACGCCAACCAAATCGCCCAGGACGAAAACGACCAGGCCCTGGAAGCGGTGAAGAAAAGTGGCAAAACCACCATTTACACCCCCACGGCCGAGGAGCGCACCGCCCTGAAAAAAGCCCTGGTGCCCGTGCACAAACAGATGGAAAGCCGCATTGGCAAGGAAACCATTCAGGACGTGTACCAAGCCACTGGCTTTGACCCCAGCAAGCTGTAATTCTTGGCGCTGCTGCGCTTTGTGCATACGGGCACCCGGCCAGGCTGTGGTGCCCGTTGCCTTGGGCGGGCAGGTTCAGCGGGAGAGAGAACCCCATGATGAAAATTTTGGACCGACTGGAAGAGTGGATCATCGCCTTGCTGATGGGCGCTGCCACGCTCATTGTTTTTATAGCAGTGTTGCACCGTTACATGGCGGGTTACGCCATTCCGGGCCTGCAAGACTGGCTGCTTTCCATCAACATGACCTGGGCGCAAGAGCTGACCATCATCATGTTTGTGTGGATGGCCAAGTTTGGCGCGGCCTACGGGGTGCGCACGGGCATCCACGTGGGCGTGGATGTGCTGATCAACCGCATGGGCGGTGCCACGCGGCGCAAATTCATTATTTTTGGCCTGGCGGCCGGTGCCTTGTTTACCGGCATCATCGGCATCATGGGTGCCACCTTTGTCTGGGACAACGGGGCGCACTATGGCATTTTTGAGTTGCTGGGCCGGAATGTGGATGAGCTGATTGAAGGCCCCACCACCCCCGACCTGGAGTGGCCCACCTGGATGGTCTATAGCGCCATTCCCCTGGGCAGTGGCTTGATGTGTTTTCGCTTTTTGCAGGTGCTGGTGGCCTTTATCCGCACCGGCGAGCTGCCCCACCACGACCATGGCCACGTCGATGGTCTGGAGGAAGACGAAGCGGAGAACGCCGCACAAAACATCAATCCCTTGAACATGCATGACAACCTGCACCCCAATGCGCAGGCCGATCAGCAGACCAACAAGAAGGCGGGCCAGTAAATGAACGCAGCCATTATTTTTCTGATCCTCACGGCCCTGATGGTCACCGGCATGCCGGTGTCGATTGCCCTGGGCCTGACGGTGTTGTCGTTTTTGTTCGGCTTTACCGATGTGCCGCTGGAGTCGGTGGCGCTGAAATTGTTCACCGGCATCGAGAAGTTCGAGATCATGGCCATCCCGTTCTTCATTTTGGCGGGCAACTTTCTGACCCACGGCGGGGTGGCGCGGCGCATGATCAACTTTGCCACCGCCATGGTCGGCCACTGGCATGGTGGCCTGGGCCTGGGCGGGGTGGTGGCGTGCGCCCTGTTTGCGGCGGTCTCGGGCTCCAGCCCGGCCACGGTGGTGGCCATTGGCTCGATCTTGCTGCCGGCCATGGCCAAAGCCGGGTTTCCCAAGCGCTTTGGTGCTGGGGTGATTGCCACTTCGGGGGCGCTGGGGATTTTGATCCCCCCGTCCATCGTGATGGTGATGTACGCCGTGGCGACCAATACCTCGGTGGGCGCTTTGTTCATGGCCGGGGTGGTGCCGGGCCTGCTGCTGGCCATGGTGCTGGGCGGTGTGACCTGGTGGCGCGCCCGCAAGAACAATTACCCGCGCCTGCCCAAGGCCAGCTGGGGTGAGCGCTGGGTGGCGTTTCGTAAATCCTTTTGGGGGCTGTTCCTGATCGTGGTGGTGATGGGCGGGATCTACTCCGGCATCTTCACCCCGACCGAGGCGGCGGCCATGAGCGCGGTGTACGCCTTCATCGTGGCGGTGTTCGTCTATAAGGACATGGGCCTGAAAGATGTCTCCAGGGTGCTGCTCAGCTCAGCCAACATGAGCGCCATGCTGCTGTACATCATTACCAACGCGGCGTTGTTCAGCTTCATCATGACCAACGAGAACATCCCCCAGGCCATGGCCGACTGGATGCTGGGCAACGGCCTGGGCGTGATCAGCTTCTTGCTGGCGGTAAACGTCATCTTGCTGCTGGCGGGCAACTTTATGGAGCCCTCGTCGATCATGCTGATCTTCGCGCCCATCCTGTTTCCGATTGCCATGCAGCTGGGCATTGACCCGATTCACCTGGGCATTTTGATGGTGGTGAATATGGAAGTGGGCATGTGCCACCCGCCGGTGGGGCTGAACCTGTACGTGGCCTCGGGCATTACCAAAATGGGCATTACCGAGCTGACGGTGGCCGTCTGGCCGTGGCTGCTGTCGATGCTGGGCTTTTTGGTGCTGGTGACCTACTGGCCCAACCTGTCGCTGTGGCTGCCGCGTACGCTGGGCATGCTTTAAATAGCATAGCTGTTAGCGCTTTAATTTAAAGGATTTCATGGCTAAAACAGCATGAAGTCCTTTTTTTATTCAGCGCTACCAGCTCATCTTATTGCTATAGCGGGCCTGGGCCAGGGGGCCGTCGTCATGCAGCGGCGGCGGCAGGGGTGGTGCTCAATGGCAGCTGCAATTGCAGCTGCAAGCCGCCCAGCGCCGAGGGCTCGGCCCGCACATCGCCGCCATAGGTCTGGGCCAGCACTTGCACAATGTTCAGACCCAGGCCAGCGCCGGGGCGGTTTTCATCCAGGCGCTCACCGCGCTGAAAAATCTGCTGGCGCTGCGCTGCATCGGCAATGCCGGGGCCGTCGTCATCCACGGTAATCAGCAGCATGCCCGGCGCGGTGGCTGGGGCCAGGGTAACGCTGACCTGCCGGTGCGCCCATTTGCCCGCGTTGTCCAGCAGGTTGCCCAGCATTTCAAACAGGTCTTGCGCTTCGCCCTTGAAGTGCAGCGGCGCGGCCGGGGCGTTCAGGCCAAAGTCCACCGCCGGATACAAGCGGGCCATGGTGCGCAGCAGCGCCTGAGTGGTGGGCTGCACCGGGCAGGCCAGGCCGGTGGCCCGCACAGCTGCGCCAGCGCGGGCGCGGGCCAGGTGGTAATCGACATGGCGGCGGGCGTGGGCCACTTGCTCTTGCACCAGCTGGCCCAGGGCGCTGGGGTCTTGGGCAGCGGCGTTGGTGAGGATGGACAGCGGGGTATTGAGCGCATGCGCCAGGTTGCCCGCCTGGGTGCGGGCGCGTTGCACCATTTCGGCATTGCTGGCCAGCACATGGTTCAAGGTGGTGACCAGCGGGGTCAGCTCCTGCGGGTAGTGGCCTTGCAATTGCGCCGCATCGCCCGCTTGCACCGCCCCCAGGTGCTGGCGCAATTGCTGCAAAGGGCGCAGCAGCCACTGCATTTGCACGGCAGCGGCCATCAGCAGCCCGGCGGCCAAGGTGCCCAGGGCGATAAGCAGCATGGTGGTAAAGCGCCCCAGGGGCTCGGCCAGCAGGCGCTCATCGGCAGCGACGGTGATGCGCAGGGTGGGGGCACCCTCTTCGGGCAGGTGGATGTGGCGGCTAACGGCCAGCAGGCGTTGCCCCTCTTGGTGCAGCGTCCACACGCTATGGCCCTCGGGGGCGTGCGCATCCCACTCGGCCTGGGCTGGCAGGGGCAGCACCTGGTCCCACAGTGAGCGCGAGCGGGCGGCGGCCATGCGGGGCGCTTGGCCTTGGGCTTGGCTGTCGATTTGCCAGTACAGGCCCGACAGGGGCGTGCTCCAGCGCGGGTCGGTGGCCAGCGGCGGCACGTGCAGCTGCCCTTGGGCATCGCTGCGCACCGCACCGCTCAATTGGTTGAGTTGCATGAGCAATTGGTCTTGCAATTGCGCCTGGATATGGCTTTGAAATAAATCACGCAGTCCCCAGCCCGCAGTCAATACCGCCAGCAAGACCCAGCCCAGGGTGCCCAGCAGCAGGCGGCGGCGCAAAGAGTAAGTGGGCTGCGCCTGGGCAGCGGGGCGGGCGGGGGCAGGGATGCTCATAAGGGATCGGCGTGGTGATCAGCCACTTCCACCAGGCGGTAGCCCAGGCCGCGCACGGTTTCGATGCTGCCGGGGGGGAGCTTTTTGCGCAGGCGGCCCACAAACACCTCGATGGTGTTGGAGTCGCGCTCGCTGTCCTGGGGGTAGATGTGCTCGGCCAGCTGGGTGCGGGTGAGCACGTGGCCGGGTTGCTGCATGAGCAGCTGCAGCAATTTGAACTCGTGGCTGGTGAGGTTGATGGGCACCTGGTGTACCCAGGCGCTGGCCTGGCGCGTATCCAGGCTGATGGGCCCGCAGTGCCACAGGGCGCTGCTGTGCGGCGAAAGCCGCCGCAGCAAGGCGCGCAGGCGGGCCAGCAGCTCTTCCATGTGAAAGGGTTTGGCCAGGTAATCATCGGCCCCGGCATCCATGCCGGTGACTTTTTCGTGCCAGCTGCTGCGCGCCGTCAAAATCAGCACCGGCATGCTGCGCCCTTGGCGGCGCCAGCCGCGCAATACGCTCAGGCCATCGACGATGGGCAGGCCCAGGTCCAGCACGACCGCATCAAAATCTTCCACCTCGCCCAGGTAAGCCGCTTCTTGGCCATCGCGGGCCATTTCCACGGTATGACCAGCAGCGGTAATGGCGGCGACCAGTTGGGCGAGCAAGGTGGGCTCGTCTTCTACGACCAAAATGCGCATGGGGATGCAAGCCTTAGTGTTGATTGCGTTGTTTGACAGAAATGACGGAGCCATCGACGGCGTTCATTTTGATTTTCAGCAGCGTGCCATTGGCCTGCAGCAGGCGGATCTCATAGACAAACTCGCCGTGCTCGGCTTCAAACTCCAGCTCAACCACTTGGCCAGAATACTCTTTTTCCACCTTGTCCAGTACGGTGCGCAGGGGCAGCACCTTGCCTTGCTGCAGAGCCTGGCGGGCCAGCTCATGGTCGCTGCTGTCGGCGTGACCGACGGGCAAGGCACTGGCCCACAGGGCCAAACCCAGGCAGGCGCTGCCCAGGGCCAAAGTCAGGGTGCGGGTATTCATAGCGGTTTCCTTTCTTCAGGTGGCTGCATCTACCAGCAGCCTCCCGGTTGTACGCTGGGGCAGCTGAATACAGCCTGAACAGTGCTTTCAGCATCGGTTCAGTCGTTTTTTGGCATGCTGGCAGCACCGCCATAGATAAAAGGGTTTACCCTTGATTTGTTGCTGCATGCAAAGGAACACGATCATGCGAATGAAAAAAGTTTTTTGGGCCTTTCTCGCTCTACTCACCCTGGCCTGGGCGCTCACGACCTGGCTGGGCTGGCAGCCCCCCAAGGATGTGCCCGGCACTTGGTGGTGGCAGTTGCGCCACCACGGCTTGTATTTAACCGGGGTGTGGAGCGTGGGCATGATGAGTTTGATCATGCTGCTGGCCCTGCGCCAGCCCTGGCAAGAGCGGCTGGTAGGCGGTCTGGATCAGGTCTATCGCCTGCACAAATGGGCCGGGATTGCCGCCGCCGTCGCCATGGCGCTGCACTACTGGGGCTTCAAGGAATTTTTGGGCGATGGGCTCAAAGCCACCTTTGGCCGTGCAGGCAAACCGGCCCGCGATGCCGTGCTCAGCTTTGCCACCGATTGGCGCGGCCTGGGCAAAGATGTGGGCGAGTGGGCCATGTACGCCCTGCTGGCGCTGATTGTGCTCACCCTCTGGCAAAAACTGCTGCCTTACAAACCGTGGCGCAAACTGCACCGCGTCATGCCTGTGCTGTACCTGGCGGCCGTGTTCCATACGGTGGCGCTGATGCCTTTGAGCCTGTGGGCGGCCCCCATGGGCGTGCTGATGGGGGCGTTGCTGGCCGTAGGCAGTGGCGCGGCCCTGTGGTCGCTGCTGGGCAAAATTGGCCAGGCCCGCCAATACAGCGCACGCATTGACAGTGTGCAGCTGCTGGGCCAACACGCAGGCCAAGACCCGCTGGAGGTGCTGTGCGCCCTGCCGCCCGATTGGCCAGGACACCACGCCGGGCAGTTTGTGTTTGTGCAGTTTGATGGGGCCGAAGGCCACCACCCCTTCACCATCGCCAGCGCCCCTGGGGCCTGTGGCCAGGCGGCCGATGGCGCAGAGCGCCTGCGCCTGGTGATCAAACCCCTGGGCGACTACACCCAGCAGCTGCACCAGCAATTGCAAGTGGGCCACAGCGTGCGCATTGAAGGGCCTTACGGCCGCTTTGACGGCCAGGGCGTGCAAGAGCGCCAACAAGTGTGGATTGCCGGTGGGGTGGGCGTGACCCCGTTCATCGCCTTGCTGGAAGCCCGCCAGCCCGGTGCCCCTGCAGCGCAGGCCGGGGCGGCCCCGGCCGTGCTGCATTACTGCACCCGCGCCGCCGCGAAGGATGGTGTGCTGCCACGCATTCAAGCGCTGGCGGCCAGTGCCCAGCCGCCGGTGGAATTGATCGTGCACGACGCTGAAAAAAACCAGTATTTCCGTCCGCAAGATCTGCTGCGCCACGGCAAAGCCCTGGACATTTGGCTGTGCGGCCCCGCCGGGCTGGGCCAGGCCGTGCGCGAACAAGCCCAGCGCGAAGCGGGGTGGCACCTGCACCAAGAGGCATTTCAGTTGCGGTGAGCGGCCTTGCTGCCCACCCGCACCGAGAGGGTACACAGGTGCTTAGTGCAGCGTGCTGGACCCTGGGGCCATGGGCGGCTGGATGCGGAAAAAACCCGTTCCGGCGCTGCCCTGGCCAATTTCTTCTTCGGTCGCTTCGCGAATGGCTTCAATTTTGAGCTCGATGCGCAGCGCAATCCCCGCCAAGGGGTGGTTGCCGTCAAGCACCACATGCTCGGGATAAATCTCGGTAACGGTGTAGAGCAGCTCTGGCGGTGCATCCGGGCAGGCGTTGGCGGGCAGGCCCAGGCCATCAAAAGTCATGCCTTCTTCCAAGGTCTCCGGAAAGGCGCTGCGGGCCGAGAGGAACACCCGCTGCTCGTCATAGTCGCCAAAGGCATCTTCCGGCTCCAGGTGCAGTTGCAGGGTATCGCCCACAGCGTGGCCTTGCAGCGCCTGGTCGATGCGGGTGAGCAAATCATCGCCGCCCACCAAAAATTCCACCGGCGTCTCCAGCACATCCAGCACCTCGCCCAAAGTGTCTTTTAACGTCCAGGTCAGGGCAACAACACATTGTTCGCTGACTTCGGTGGGGTGCGCTGGGTGCATGGTCGGCAGTCTTTCATTCTGGCAAAAGGCTGCGATTGTAGGAGCAGCCCCGATAGCCGGGGCAAGCGCTGGTTTTGTTGTGCTGTCGCAAGCGCTGGCGTGCGCAGGCGTTGCACAATCGCAGCATCTTTCGGGCGAATTTTCTTAAAAATAAGAGCTACTCGCGCTTTTAAATAAACAGTTTTTTATACTTTAATGGCTTAAATCATGGATACACGTACGCCTCTAGCTCTTCTTGGCGGTATCTCCCCCGCCCAATTCATGCGCACCTACTGGCATAAAAAGCCCCTGCTGGTGCGCCAGGCCATCCCCGGTTTCAAGCCGCTGCTAGGCCGCTCCGAGCTGCTGGACTTGGCCGGACAAGACGGTGTCGAAGCGCGCCTGGTGCAACAGCAAGGCGGCGGGCAGTGGAGCTTGGCGCACGGCCCGTTTTCGCGCCGGCGCTTGCCCGCGCTGAAACAACCGGGCTGGACGGTGCTGGTGCAAGGCGTGGATTTGCACGTGCAGGCCGCGCACGAGTTGCTGCAGCCGTTTCGCTTTATTCCGGATGCACGGCTCGATGACCTGATGATCAGCTTTGCCACCGACCAAGGCGGCGTTGGCCCACACTTTGACAACTACGATGTGTTCTTGCTGCAAGCCCATGGCAAGCGCCGCTGGCGCATTGGGCGGCAAAAAAACCTCAGCCTGCAGCCCGATGTGCCGCTGAAAATCCTCACCCACTTCGAGCCCGAAGAAGAATACGTGCTGGAGCCCGGCGACATGCTCTACCTGCCCCCGATGTGGGCGCACGACGGCATTGCCGAGGGCGAGTGCATGACGTACTCCGTCGGTTTTCGTTCCCCCAAACAAGACGAGCTGGCGCGTGAACTGTTTCTGCGCCTGTCCGATGCGCCCGATGAATGCCCCAAGGATGTGGTGTACAAAGACCCCAAGCAAACGGCGGTGGCCCACCCGGGCGAAATTCCTGCAGCCTTGCTGGACTTTGCCCGCCAGGCGCTGGAAAAAGCCCTGGCCGAGCCCTTGGCGCTGGAACGCGCCCTGGGCGAAACCTTGAGCGACCCCAAACCTGGCGTGTGGTTTGAGCCGGCCGACGACTTTGGTCTGATCGAAAACGTGCGCCTGAACCAGCGCACCCGCATGCTTTACGACGCGCAGCACATCTTCATCAACGGCGAAAGCTACCTGGCCGCAGGCCGCGATGCCGAACTGATGCGCCAGCTGGCCGATACCCGGCAGTTGTCCTCGGCCGAAGTGCAGCAGCTCAGTGACGATGCGCTGCAGCTGCTCTCTTCGTGGGTGGATGCCGGCTGGGCGCACAGCACGGCAGGGTAAGTGCCAAGCCTGCCAGCCTTAACACCTGCTTAGAACAACTCGACATCGTCGTGGGTGATTTGTTCTTGCTTTTTCAGCACCCCTAAGGCTTGCAGTGTTTCGTAGTGGCAGACGCGGTTGCGGCCATTTTCCTTGGCGTAGTACAGCGCCTCGTTGGCCTGGCTGAGCAGCTCGGTGGGCGATGGCGAGCGCATGTGCGCCCCGGAAAAGCCCAGGCTGACGGTGATTTTGCCAATTTGCGGAAATTCATAATCCTGCACAGCTTGGCGAAAATGCTCCAAGGCCTCCGAGACGGCACTCAGGCTCATGGGCTGCAGCAAGATGACAAACTCTTCTCCGCCAAAGCGAAACACCCGGTGCTGCGAGCCAAAGTTAGAGCGCAGCAAATTGGCCACCAAGATCAGCACCTCATCACCAAACAGATGGCCGTAGCGGTCATTGACCTGCTTGAAGTGGTCAATATCAATCACCGCCAGCCAGGGCTGGATTTCGGTCATGTTCTCAGCCTTGGTGGTGTTGGAAAAGCGGTGCAGATGCTCGTCAAAAGTTTTGCGGTTGAGCAGCCCGGTCAAAGCATCGCGCTCGCTGTAATCAAGCAGGCTTTGGTAGTTTTGGTACACCTGAAAAATGGCCAGCAAAATATCCAGATCGTGCGTGGAAAACTCAGCCGATTGGGTAATTTCAATGCACACCCGGGCCTGTTCGCGCATCCAGACCGGCAGCCACAGAATGTGCAGCCCATCGGCGGTGGTGATGGAAATGCGCTCTTGCTTGCGCAGCATGCCTGCGTTCAAGGTGGGCAACGTGCTCAAAGGCTTGCGTTGTGGGTCATGCAGAAAATCAATATCGGTATTGACCAGCTGCCCATCTTGCAGCCAAGTACGGGGGCGCACCCAGAGCTGGCCTTCAAAGGGATGAATTTCCAGGGCCCGTACCTGGGTGACATGGGGCAGCTGTAACAGGGTGGAGAGCACAGAGAATTCCAAACGCAAATGGTCGCGTTGCCCTGTCATGTGAACCAAATTCTGCAGGATATCCATAGCGGCTTTTACTCGCGTTGTCTCGGCGGCTTACCGTTTTAAAAAAATAACATCCCACACCCCATGGCCCAAGCGCAGGCCGCGTTTTTCAAATTTGGTGGTGGGACGGTAGCTGGGGCGCGGCGCAAAGCCGTCGGTGCTGTTGCGCAATTGGGGTTCAGCACTGAGCACTTCAAGCATTTGCTGCGCGTAGGGTTCCCAATCGGTCGCGCAATGAATATAGCCCCCTGGGGCCAGCCGGCTGACCAGCTTCGCTAAAAAAGGCGCTTGAATCAAGCGGCGTTTGTTGTGCTTTTTTTTGTGCCACGGATCAGGAAAGAAAACATGAATGCCCTGCAGGCTGCCTTCGGGCAGCATATGGGCCAGCACTTCGACGGCATCGTGTTGCAGGATGCGGATGTTGTCCAGCTTGTGCTCACCAATGCGCTTGAGCAAAGCGCCCACGCCGGGCTCATGCACCTCGCAGCATAAAAAGTTGTCATCCGGGCGCACTTGGGCAATGTGGGCGGTGGCTTCGCCCATGCCAAAACCAATTTCCAAAATCACCGGGGCACTGCGGCCAAAGGCCGCCACCATGTCCAAGGGCGCGGTTTGGAAGGGCAGAACAAAGGTGCTGCCCAATTCAGCAAAAGCTTTGGCTTGGCCAGTGGTGACGCGGCCTGTGCGGCGCACAAAGCTGCGCACGGTCTGGGGGTGTGCCACATGGGCCGGAGCACTGCCTGGGGTGGCAGGGGTGGTTGTGGGCTGGGGGGAAGCAGAAGGGGGGAGGGTATTGTTTTCAGTCACTTATTGATTGTAAAGAGAACGCCAAGCTTGTACCCAATGATGGAGGGCATCGCTCAAGCATATTTGTGAAAAATGGTTGGCGGGAGCTGGCAGTCCTAAAAAACGGGCGGCCGCCAGCAAGGTGGCCAGTGGCTGCTGCGTATCGACCGCAGGCGCGCCGTGTTGTTTGGAGAGTTTTTCGCCGTTGGGCAAGGTGACCAAGGGGGTGTGCAAATACTGGGGGTGTGGCAGCCCCAAGGCGGCTTGCAGCAGCAGCTGGCGTGGGGTGTTGTCGCTTAAATCAGCGCCACGCACGACGTGGGTGATGCCTTGGTCAGCATCATCGACCACGACGGCCAATTGGTAAGCCCACAGTCCATCGGCCCGGCGCAGGACAAAATCACCGCAAACCTGGGCCGGATGCTGGCTTTGCGGGCCTTGGCGGCGATCCTGCCAGTGCACGCCATGGGTTGAATCTATGAAGAAAGGAGCTTGTTGCGCTTGATTTGAATGGCTTTTTTTATAGTTTTCTATAAATTTCTCAAGATGAAAGCGCGTGCTGCGCTCTAATTTTTGATGCAGTCCAGTGCGGCAGAGGCCGGGATAGGGCCGCTCTTGGTGGCGGGTGTGTGCCAGCCCTTGGGCCTGCCACGCCTGTTCTAACTCTTTGCGCGTGCAGCTGCAGGGGTAGGTCCAGCCATCGCGTTTGAGTTGTGCCAGCGCGTTTTCATAGCCAGTTTGGCGTTGGGATTGCCAGACGGGCGGGGCATCAGGCTGCAGCCCCAGGGCCGACAGTTGCTGCAAGATGATTTGGTCCGTGCCTGCAGGGCAGCGTGGGGGGTCAATGTCCTCAATGCGCACCAGCCAGCGCCCTTGGTGGGCGCGGGCATCGAGCCAACTGGCCAAGGCCGCCGCTACCGAGCCTGCGTGCAGTGGGCCCGTTGGCGAGGGAGCAAACCGGCCGCAATAAGGCGCAGGCATGGCACAGCTCAGGCTTACACCGCTTCACGCTTGGGCAAGGTGGACTTGACCCGGGTGGCCAACTGGGCAATTGCCAGGGCTGCCGGGCAATTGGGGTTGGACTGTAGTAGCAATTGGCGGCGCATGACGGCCTCACGCACTGCGGTGTCGGAGGGGATGTCGCCCATGTGAATCAAGCGCATAGGCAGTCCCGATTCGGTGCTGACAAAGCGGTTGAGCACTTGCTGCAATTGCCCGGTAATGGCGCGGCCATCGCCCGGGCGTGCCGCTTGGTTGATCACCAGGCGCATGTTGTGGCGCTTTTGCTGCGCGGCCAGCACTTTCATGGCGGCGTAAGCGTCGGTCAGTGAGGTGGGCTCGGGCGTGGCCACGATCAAAATTTCTGATGCCAGCGACAAAGAGAACAGCACCACATCAGAAATTCCCGCCCCAGTGTCCAGCAAGACGACATCGTAATGGGGGGCCAAGGTGTCAATGGTGTGGATGAGTTGGTTGCGTACCTCGGGAGTGAGGCGGGAATACTCGACCATGCCAGAGCCGGCCAAGAGCACATGGAAACCACCGGGTGCCGTGACCACGGCCTCTTGCAAACTGGCGCGTCCGACGAATACATCGTGCAGCGTGATTTTGGGGTAGAGGTTGAGGACGACATCCAAATTGGCCAGTCCCAAATCAGCATCCAGCACCAGCACATGCAGGCCTTGGCGCGTTAAAGCGGCCGCCAGGTTGGCAGAGACAAAGGTTTTTCCGACCCCCCCTTTGCCACTGGTCACAGCAATGATGTTGGGGTGGGCACTGGGTCGTTTAGCAGGGGCAGCGCCTGCAGGATGGTGGTTGGGCGGGGATGCAACGTCACTCATTGGTTAATCGCTTTCACTAGACGTTACCTGGAAAATCGAGGTGGTTTCAGGGTAGGCACTGCCTGGTGCCACCAAGCCGCTAAAGAGCAGTTCTTTTTCTTCTGCGGTGACCGTGCTGTCCGGTTGGGGTTCAATGCACACGCGGTTTCGTCCTAAATTTTTGGCGTGGTAGAGCTGCTGGTCGGCGCGCTCTATCCATAATTCACTGGTGCTGCGAATCCACTGCAAGGCGTAAGCGCCGCCAATGCTCACGGTCATGGGCAGCGATTGGCTTGGGCTGATGGCAAAGGGCTCATTGGCGACCATTTCACGAATGCGGTCAGCGACATTCTTGCCGTATGCCGGTTGGCAGGCGGGCAGCACAATGGCAAATTCTTCGCCGCCATAGCGGGCCAAGGTGTCCATGGGGCGTACACATTGATGCAGCAGCAGGGCGATGTGCTTCAGGGCCAAATCGCCAATGTTGTGGCCATAGGTGTCATTGACGGCTTTGAAATGGTCAATGTCCACCATTAAAAGCAAGGCGGCATCGCCCGAGCGGGCCACCCGGTCAAGCTCACCTTCCAAGGCGGTCATGAGGTGGCGGCGATTGGTGGCACCAGTCAAGGGATCGCGCAGCGAGACATTGCACAGGCCGTCAATGATTGCTTGCAAATAGTCGATGGGGTGCAGGTGTGCATCTGGCAATTGCGCCCGCACGCCATCGCCAAGCAAAGCGAGTGCTTCGCTCAGCTGAAGGCGTTCAATGCCTGAGGCCAGGGCAAGAGGGGGCTGGGGGGATGTCACGGTATGCACAAGAGCAAAAAAATAGCGCTAAGTGTAGCAGTCTGCTCAGGTTTTCCTAGGCGGTTTTGCAGTGCAAAGCTACCGTTAAGCGTTGGAAAAAAGAAGGATTTGGGTGGTTTATTGGATGATTGAACAGGCGCTGGATTGCATCGCTTGGCTAGCGGTGGCGTGATTTCATTGCCCGTTCAACCTCGCGTTTTCCTTCGCGTTCTTTAATGGTGTCGCGCTTATCGTGTTCGGCTTTGCCTTTGGCCAAAGCTATTTCGCATTTGACCAAGCCTTCTTTCCAGTGCAAGTTCAGTGGGACCAGGGTGTAGCCTTTTTGTTCTACTTTGCCAACCAGGCGGCGAATTTCATCTTTGTGCAGCAGCAGCTTTTTGGTGCGAGCGGCATCGGCATTCACATGGGTGGAGGCGGTTTTTAAGGGGTTGATCAAGCAGCCAATTAAAAATAATTCACCATTTTTAATCACTACATAGCCATCGGTAAGCTGCACTTTGCCGCTGCGCACCGCTTTGACTTCCCAGCCTTGCAGAACCATGCCGGCTTCATAGCGTTCTTCAAAAAAATAGTTAAAAGCTGCTTTTTTATTTTCAGCAATACGGGAGGGGGAATTGGGTTTCTTTGCCATGGTCTTTCCAGCGAGAGCGCCGCAGGGACTCGGGCTCTTTCTACAATTGCGCTTTCGCTCAACTTGGGATTCTAGTTTCTCCCACTTCTACTACAGGCTTGTTATGCTGATTGCACTGGTGCCTTTGTTTGTTTATTCATGAAATCTGTCAATAAATCAGTACTGATTTGGTATAGCCCGCAAGAGATGTTTGCCTTGGTGCAGGATGTGGCGCACTACCCAGAGTTTTTGCCGTGGTGCTCGCACAGCCAAGTGCTGGAAGAGAGCGAGCAGGGCATGACGGCCGAAATTGGTATGTCCATGGCCGGTTTGCGCAAGTCTTTTGTGACGCGCAATGCCTACGAAGACCACCACAAAATCAATATGCGCTTGGTCAAAGGCCCATTTTCCAAGCTGGAAGGCAATTGGTTATTTCATCCCGTGGGTGATGGCTCACAACGCGCGTGCAAAGTTGAATTGCAATTGGTTTATGGCTTCGACAGCGTCGCGCTGGCAACCCTGGTAGGCCCGATTTTTGATCGCATTGCCAACAGCATGGTGGATGCTTTTATTCAACGTGCCGAGAAAGTTTATGGCTAAGGTGCAGGTACAGGTTTGGCGCTCGGTGCAGCCCGGCCATGTGCAAACAGCAGACTTGACCTTGCCAGCCTGCGCCACGGTGGCCGATGCAATCGCCTTGCTAGGGTGGCCAGAGACCGCTGGCTGTGGCATTTGGGGGCGTGCATGCACGTTGGATACGGTGCTGACCTCGGGCGATAGGGTGGAGTTGTACCGTGCATTGACGGTAGATCCCAAAGTGGCGCGTCGGGAGCGGTTTGCCCAGCAAGGTGCTCGCGGGGCGGGTTTGTTCTCAGCGCGTCGCCCGCATAGCAAGGCCGGTTATTAGCCAGATTAAGGTGTCTCTTTAAGGTGTCTCTTTCGGCAGTGGCCCGCAATCGCGGGCAATGACATCGCGCACGCGGCGTGTCTCTTGCTCGCGCTGCATCGTGCTCATGACGGTTTGCTGTCCATCGGGCCCAATGTGCCCAATCTGCGCGTCCGATTGGAGTGTGCGCAAAGCGGTTTGGGCGCGGGTGCAGTTTTCCATGCGCTGTTGTATGAATTTGGCCTGCTCCTCGCGTTTTTGTTTTTCTTCGGCTGCTTTGCGCTCAGCTTCTTGCTTGAGCTGCTGGGCCGCTTGGGGATCAGGGGTTTGGGGTGGCGCATCGGCCGCTGTTTTTTCGGCGGTTTCTTCTTGGCTGTCTTCAGGCAGCTCGGCCTTGGGCAGCGTATCGGCCGTGACCGTGCGGGCTACCACCGGCGATTTCAAAATATTTTTTTCTGGAATATGCGGCGGTGGTGGGCGATCGCTAAAAGTTTTGCGACCGTGCTCATCAATCCACTGCCATTGGGCAATGGCAGTGGAGGCCGTAAATCCTGCAAGAAGGGCTATCAGGGCGAAATAAGCACGCGTTTTCATAGCGCACCAGTGTAGCCCGGTTGGCTGCAGTGACTATGGTTTTTTGTTTCTTCCCTGCAACGGTGAAAACCCAAGGCTACAATTTGCCTTTTGGAGCCAACCCTATGCGCCTTCTTGGAAAAGCACTGACTTTTGACGATGTCCTGCTCGTTCCCGCCTACTCCGAAGTCCTTCCCAAGGACGTTACCCTTGCCACTCAGTTCACCCGCGACATTACGCTGAATCTGCCTTTGGTATCCGCCGCTATGGATACGGTCACTGAGGCGCGGCTGGCCATCGCCATTGCCCAAGAGGGGGGGATTGGGGTCATTCATAAAAACATGACGGCCCAAGAGCAAGCGGCAGAAGTCTCTAAGGTCAAGCGCCATGAATCGGGCGTGGTGCATGACCCTGTGGTCATCACGCCTGAACACACGGTGTTGCAAGTGTTGCAACTCTCGGAAGAGCTGGGTATTTCTGGCTTCCCGGTATGCGATGGCGGCAAAGTTGTCGGCATCGTGACCAGCCGTGATGTGCGCTTTGAAACGCGCTACGACGTCAAGGTTCAGCAAATCATGACGCCGCGCGAAAAGCTGATTACCGTGAATGAAAAAGACGGCACCAGCCCCGCCGAGGCCAAAGCCTTGCTCAACAAGCACAAGCTGGAGCGCCTGCTGGTCATCAACGATGCGTTTGAGCTCAAAGGCCTGATCACCGTTAAAGACATTAACAAGCAAACCATCTTCCCGAATGCTGCCCGCGATAGCTCGGGCCGCCTGCGTGTTGCTGCAGCGGTGGGGGTGGGGGCAGGAACCGAAGAGCGTGTTGAGTTGCTGGTCAAAGCCGGAGTCGATGCTTTGGTGGTCGATACGGCCCATGGTCATAGCAAAGGCGTGATTGACCGCGTGCGCTGGGTCAAGCAAAACTACCCGCAAGTTCAAGTCATTGGCGGCAATATCGCCACTGGCGCTGCGGCGCTGGCTTTGGTTGAGGCCGGTGCTGATGCCGTCAAGGTCGGTATTGGCCCTGGCTCTATTTGCACCACGCGCATTGTGGCTGGCGTGGGGGTGCCGCAGATCATGGCCATCTCCCATGTTGCCCAAGCTTTGCAAGGCACGGGCGTGCCTTTGATTGCCGATGGCGGTATCCGCTTCTCGGGTGATATTGCCAAGGCGCTGGCCGCCGGGGCTTCCACCATCATGATGGGCGGAATGTTTGCTGGCACCGAGGAGGCACCAGGTGAAGTCATTCTTTACCAAGGCCGCAGCTACAAAAGCTACCGGGGCATGGGCTCGATCGGAGCTATGCAGCAAGGCTCGGCCGACCGCTACTTTCAAGAATCGACCACGGGCAATCCCAATGCCGACAAGCTGGTGCCCGAGGGGATTGAGGGGCGCGTCCCTTACAAAGGCTCCATGGTCTCCATCGTGTACCAAATGGCCGGCGGCGTGCGTGCTGCCATGGGCTATTGCGGTTGCAAGACCATTGTCGAGATGAACCAAAAGGCTGAATTTGTAGAAATCACAGCCGCCGGTATCCGTGAGTCTCACGTCCACGATGTGCAAATCATCAAGGAAGCGCCTAACTACCGCGCGGATTGAGCCGCCGGTCTGATTTTTTTAATGAAATGGCCCGTTGCCCGTTGCTGGACAACGGGCCATTGCTATTCTTTTAATGTTTAATTTTCTCTTGCTATGCAACATGACAAAATTTTGATTTTGGACTTTGGCTCCCAAGTCACCCAGCTCATTGCCCGCCGGGTTCGGGAAGCGCACGTGTATTGCGAAGTCCATCCTTGCGATGTCAGCAGCGATTGGGTGCGGCAGTTTGCTGCCGATGGGCACCTCAAAGGCATCATCCTCTCGGGCAGCCATGCCAGCGTGTATGAAGTGGACGACAAAGCCCCAGAGGCCGTCTTTGAGCTGGGGGTTCCTGTGCTGGGCATTTGCTACGGCATGCAGACCATGGCCAATCAGCTCGGTGGCAAGGTCGAGGGCAGCCATAGCCGTGAATTTGGCTACGCCGAAGTGCGTGCCCATGGCCATACCGCTTTGCTGCAAGGGATTGCCGACTTCACCACCACCGAAGGTCACGGCATGCTCAAAGTGTGGATGAGCCATGGTGACAAGGTCACCGCTTTGCCCCCTGGGTTTAAGGTCATGGCCTCCACGGCCGCCTGCCCCATTGCCGGTATGGCCGATGAGCAGCGCCGCTACTACGCTGTGCAATTTCACCCCGAGGTCACCCACACCGTCCAAGGCACAGCCTTGCTCAACCGCTTTGTTTTAGACATTTGCGCTGCGCAGGCCGATTGGGTCATGGGGAGCTATATCGACGAAGCCGTGAAAAAAATTCGCGAACAAGTCGGCGATGAAGAAGTGATTTTGGGACTGTCAGGCGGTGTTGATTCCAGCGTCGCAGCGGCCTTGATCCACCGTGCCATCGGCAATCAACTCACCTGCGTGTTTGTTGATCACGGCCTGCTGCGCCTGAACGAAGGCGATATGGTCATGGAAATGTTCGCGGGCAAACTGCACGCCAACGTGGTGCGTGTGGATGCTGCTGACCTGTTCTTGGGCAAACTCGCCGGGGTGAATGAACCCGAGGCCAAGCGCAAAATTATTGGTGGCCTGTTTGTCGATGTTTTCAAGGAAGAGGCCGCCAAGCTCAAAGCCAGTGGCCAAGCGCATAAAGGCGCTACGTTCTTGGCCCAAGGCACGATTTACCCGGATGTGATTGAGTCCGGCGGTAAAAAAGCGGTAACCATCAAGAGCCACCACAACGTTGGGGGTCTGCCTGAGCAACTGGGGCTAAAACTGCTCGAACCCCTGCGCGATTTGTTCAAAGATGAAGTGCGTGAGCTGGGCATTGCCCTGGGCCTGCCACACGCCATGGTGTATCGCCACCCCTTCCCCGGGCCTGGCTTGGGTGTGCGAATTTTGGGTGAAGTGAAGAAGGAATACGCTGACTTGCTGCGCCGTGCCGATGCCATCTTTATTGAAGAGCTGCGTGCGACGGTGGACCCCGAAACTGGTAAAAATTGGTACGACCTGACCAGCCAAGCCTTCGCAGTCTTCCTGCCCGTGAAAACCGTCGGAGTGATGGGCGATGGGCGCACCTATGACTACGTGATTGCCCTGCGTGCCGTGCAAACTACCGATTTCATGACCGCCGATTCAGCTGAATTGCCTTATCCCCTGCTGAAAAAAGTCGCCGCCCGCATCATCAATGAAGTGCGGGGCATCAATCGCGTGACTTACGACGTGAGCACCAAGCCCCCTGCAACCATCGAGTGGGAGTGAGGTTGTTTTTAACTTGTTGATTTTATTGAGTTAAATTCAGCTATATCAGCCCCATCCATGCCAGTCAGGACTTGCCTGACTGGCATGGGGGGCTTGCACACCGGTTTTGGGTGTGCGCAGCGCTTTACTTGCGCAACAGCACTTTTAAGGCGTTTTGCAAGCGCCGTGCTGCGGCTTCTTCGTGGGCCGAGGCCAATACCGTGGCCACATCCTGCGCCCAGGTCTCTGCGGGCATGGCCGCGTTGCGTTGGGTGAGCAGCTGCAATTGCAGCATGCGGCGCTGGCTGTGGTGTTGCGCTGGCGTGGGGATGTCGGCGGCCACTTCCAGGCGCAGCAGGGCTTGCGCTGCATCGCCTTTGGCCGAGGCACTTAGGGCTTGGCTCCATCCCGTGCGCGCAGCGGCGGGCAATTTGCCCAGATCGTGGGCAGCGGGCAAGGCGGCTGCGTCGCGCTGCGCCCAGGCCTGCAGCAATTGCGTCACGGCTTCACCGTGCGCTTGGGCTGCCAGTTTGCGCAGGGCCTGCTGGGCAGCATCCACCGCATCGCGCTGGGCGCGAAAGGCAGTGTCTGACAGGCGGGGGCCGCGCTCGGGGCGTTCCGCCCGGTCGGGGCGGGAGCCTCGTTCGGGACGGCGGTCGCGCGGTCCACGTGCCTCACGGCCTGCTGGGGCGGCGGTGTCTTTTTTGGCGCCAGGCCGGTCATCGCCACGCACCGCTACAACGGGGCGATCGGTGCTGGGTTTGGCGGCGGCAGGGGCCACTTCGCTGGCTGCTGCAGGGGCGGCGGCAGCGTCGGTGTGGGCTTGCTGGGCATGTTTAGCGGCTTCCAAGGCCTGCAATGCTGCGCGAATTTGCTGGGCATCGCCGCTGGCATTGGCTGCCTGCACCGCCTGCGCGGCATCGACCACCGCACGGTCGTAGGCCGAGAGGGCTTGCGCTGGGGCACGGCTGCGTTCGGCCGATTTGCGCTCGAACAGCGCATCGAGCGGGGCGCGGAAAGCATCCCACAGTTTTTGCTCAAGTTTGCGATCCAAGGGCACATCCTGGGCCAAGGTTTGCCATTGGTGCTGCAAAGATTTAATAGCATCTACCGAAAATACACCGCCATCTTGCAAAGATTTTGCTTCAGAAATCAATGCTTCACGGCGGGCGATGCTCTCTTTTTGTTTAGCTTTTAAAGGAGCCTCGGCGGCATGGATGGCTTCTTTCCAGGCGGTTTGCAGCTCGGCAAACAGTTTTTCTCCAATGTGGCCACCATCGCGCCAGCGTTGGCCAAATTGGCGCAGGGCGCGGGCTGTTTCTTTCCAGTCCGGGGTGGCAGGCTGGGCGGCCGTCCAGGCTTTGACTTCATCAATCAAGGCCTGGCGACTGGCTTTGTTTTCTGACGATTGGGCCCGGGCTTTGCCCAGCCACAGCTGCACTTGCTGGTGCACTTGGGTGCAGGCTTCGTCAAATTTTTTCCACAAGCCATGGTTGGGTGCAGCGCCTTGGTCAATTTGCCGCCATTGGTCACGCAATTGGCGCAAAGTATCTTGCAGCTTGCGCCCAGGCTGGCTGCTTTGGGCCAGCGCAACCGCTTGCTCAACCAACTGCTGGCGCAGGGTATCGGCCTGCTGCGGCTGCCAGCCCAAGCTGTCGCCAGCGGCCAGCAATTGGGTGTGTACCTGTTGGGCCATGTCAGCAGAGAGCCAGCGGCCATGCTGTTTTAAAGCGCTGCGCACTTGGGCAATGGCGGCGGCTTTTGCCTCTGGGGCGGCGGTCGCCAAAGCTTCTAATAAAGGAGCAAGTGCCGCTTGCGCTGCTTGCTGTTTGGCAGCAGGGTTGGGTTTGACCGGCGTTGCAGCAGCGGGGCTTGCTATCAATTGTGAAGGCAAGCCCCGGGCAATGCGAATTTCATCGGCCCACACAGGCACGGCAGGCAAGGGCGCATTGCCATCTTCGGCTGCCAATTTGGTGACGGCCAAGGCATCCAAGAAAGCTTGCCACACCAAGAGCAACTGCTCTTCCGAGCTTTGCAAGATGCTGGTAAAGCGCTCTTGCACGCAAATCCATCCGGCATCGCTGCGCAGTGCCAGTGCCTGCTGGCGCCATTGGGTGACATCCGATTGCAAGGTGTCCAGTGCGGCTTCAGCGTCTTTCCAAGGCTTGGTGGAGAGCACCTCAATGCGCTGGGCCAAAAGCACTGCTACCTCGCGCTGCACTTGCACTTTGTGCTGCAAATCTTCAATGCTTTTGGCACGTTCGAGCAACTGGATTTTTAAACTGGCCAAGGGTTCGCGCGACAGTGGAGCCCCGGCTTTGGCGGCATCGCGCTGCCAAACGGCGGCTTGTTCTGCCGAAAACTTTTCTGCTTGCAGCAGTGCTTGGGCGCTGGCGGCCCATTCATCGGCAATCAAATCTTGGTCTTGTGTGCGGCGCATTTCATCCAAGCGCTCGCGCAGCAAGCGGCTGGCGCTTTTGTCACGGTTGCCCAGCTCCTTGAGCACTTCTTGCAACTGCGCTGCGCTGGGATTGGAGGCCAGCCAAGTGCGCAAGCAAGCAGCGCGCTCGCCCGAGGTTTCGGCAGAGAAAGCGCCCCCGGTCAGGGTATCTAAAGGATGGATATCGGCTGCAGGGGCGCTGCTGGGGGTATTTTCAATGGCGTCAGACATAGCGCTGAATAAAACTTTATTTTCGGTAAAAAAGGAGTCGCCCAGGATGGGGAGCCATCCTGGGCGTATTCTAAAAAATTCCAGTGCAGGCGCAGGCACCGGTGTCGGCTTGGGCGGTATTTTCGCCCCGAAACGCGTAGCCCCCAAGCTTATTTCGACAAATGTCCGCTGCAGGGGCATCTGATACGGAAAAGCCCCACATCCAAAAGCTTTGCATGTGGGGCTTTAGGCAAAGTCCAAGACCTTGCGCTGCAGTGGCAAAAAGGGGGTAGTGCCTTCATGCCACGGGGTAATGATTACCCCTTGGGATTCGCCGTTGCAGCCGGTTGCCAAACAGGGGCTGAGTGCTGGGAGGGCCAGCGCTGTGGCTGCAAGCCAACGAATAACAGGTGCAAAACACCCGCTTCCAATGTAGCCAGTCACATGCCAAATGCCAACGCTTTGTGCCAAAAAATTTCTTTTCTCAAGGGTAAACCACTAAAAAACAGGCGATGCAAGAGGTTTTGAAATAACTTTTTTGTCTAAAAAAATATTTTTTTACCATTGACTGGTAATTTTGCAGACTTTTACAATGCGCACCGTGCCTTGGTTTTCTCCAGGGCTTTTTTATTGACGCTGCTCCATGGCCTTATTTCCAGATGGTGCTTGAACCGAGCATCTCTTGCGAAGAAGCAGCCCCCTCCACTCCCGGTTCAGACAGATTGGTTTATCCAAGGTGACAAGCACCTGGGCTGCCAACGTGACTGTGCGAACCGAAAGCAAAGGATCCGCTATGACTCCGTCAAGAAACCTCGGCGCCGCTGTGCGCTCAGTTTTTTCCGATACCACGGAAGGCTTTCTTGAAATTTTTCGTAATACGCTGGCACTGCTAGGCATTGCCGTGGCGTGCATGATCGTGGTTTTCCTCGTGCGCCCCGACTGGCGTTCTGCTGGCGAAGCGCAGCTGCACGCTTGGTTGCAAGAGCGCCAACATGCAGCGGCAGAAGGCTCTATTGCCTCTGAGCCTGAAGCCATTGAGCGCACCACGGCCACCAATCCCAAAGCGCTGCCGCGTGAGCAAGCCGCCATTGCCTACTGGCTGAGCAAAAAGTACAAGGTGGCGGCCGAACCGATGGCGGCCCTGGTGGCGGAAGCCTATAACCAAGGCAGCCAGCACAAGATTGACCCCACTTTGATCTTGGCTGTGGTGGCCATTGAATCGCGCTTTAACCCGTTTGCCCAAAGCAGTGTCGGTGCCCAAGGTCTGATGCAGGTCATGACCCGGGTGCACACCGACAAGTACGAACATTTCGGTGGCGATCTGGCCGCGTTTGACCCGGTGAGCAATATGCGCGTGGGCGTGGCAATTTTGAAGGAATACATCCGCCGCGCGGGCTCGATTGAAGGCGGTTTGAAATACTACGTTGGCGCAGCCAATTTGCCCTCTGATGGAGGCTATGGCGCCAAGGTGCTGGCCGAATACCAACGTATTCGCCAAGTGGCAGGCCGTGCCGCACCCGCAGCGCCGCCGGCGCAACCAACAACCACTGCTGCAGCCCCTGCCGCTGGCGCTGCCCAAACCCTGGCACTGGCCAGCACGCAGCCTGCCGACGCGGCACCTGGTGCGACCCATCCAGACAATATGTAGCAGCGTGCTTGCATATCGCCGTCGCTAGACTGGGCACGCCACCCGCAATAAAGCCGACCAATGTCGGCTTTGCTTTTATGAGCAGCTAGAATTACAGAGTACGCGACTGGCGATAGGCAAGGCGGGGCAAGCATGCAACCCAGCTACGCTGATGTGGAACAGTTTTGTGCCTTGGCGCACACCAACCACCGGGGAGCGTACCGCCTGAGCCACACTTCGGGTGTTTTAGCCGTTCGCCTGGGCAACCCTTAGAGATGTTCTAAGGGACTCATCACCGCAACTGCCATTCACACTATGTTCCAACGTTCCAATACCGTTCAAGTTGTCGATCCCGAAGTATTTGCCGCCATCCAGGCCGAAAACCAACGCCAGCAAGAGCACATTGAGCTGATCGCCAGCGAAAACTACTGCTCCCCCGCCGTCATGGAAGCCCAAGGCTCGCAACTGACCAATAAATACGCCGAAGGCTACCCCGGCAAGCGCTACTACGGCGGCTGCGAGCATGTGGATGTGGTCGAGCAACTGGCCATCGACCGCGTTAAACAACTGTTCGGTGCTGAAGCGGCCAACGTGCAACCCAACAGCGGCTCGCAAGCCAACCAGGCCGTGCTCATGGCCTTTGCCAAGCCTGGCGACACCATCATGGGCATGAGCCTGGCCGAAGGCGGTCACCTGACCCACGGCATGCCGCTGAACATGTCGGGCAAGTGGTTCAACGTGGTCTCCTACGGTCTGAACGCCAAAGAAGAAATCGACTACGACAAAATGGAAGCCCTGGCCCGCGAGCACAAGCCGCGCATCCTGATTGCCGGTGCTTCGGCCTATGCGCTGGAAATTGACTTTGCCCGCTTTGCCAAAATCGCCAAAGAAGTCGGCGCCATCCTGTGGGTGGACATGGCCCACTACGCCGGCTTGATTGCCGCTGGTGTCTATCCCAACCCCGTGCCCCATGCCGATGTGGTCACCACCACTACGCACAAAAGCCTGCGCGGCCCCCGTGGCGGCGTGATCCTGATGAAGGCCGAGCACGAAAAAGCCCTGAACAGCGCCATTTTCCCTGGCCTGCAAGGCGGCCCGCTGATGCACGTCATCGCCGGCAAGGCTGTGGCCTTCAAAGAAGCCCTGACCCCCGAGTTCAAGGCCTACCAAGAGCAAGTGGTGAAAAACGCCAAGGTGGTGGCCGAGACCTTGATCGAGCGCGGCCTGCGCATCGTCTCCAGCCGCACCGAAAGCCACGTCATGCTGGTCGATCTGCGCTCCAAGGGCATCACCGGCAAGGCGGCCGAAGCGGCCCTGGGTGCTGCCCACATCACCATCAATAAAAACTCCATCCCCAACGACCCTGAAAAACCCATGGTCACCAGCGGCATCCGTGTCGGCACCCCGGCCATGACCACGCGCGGCTTTAAGGAAGAAGAAGCCCGCATCACCGCCAACCTGGTGGCTGACGTGTTGGAAGCCCCGAACGACGAAGCCAACCTGGCGCGCGTGCGGGCCGAAGTGGCCAAGCTGACCGCCCGCTTCCCGGTGTACAGCAACTAAGCCCTGCCCAGGGACAAGGTAGAGCGCCATGAAATGCCCGTTTTGCAATCACCCGGACACCCAGGTGATGGAAACCCGCGTGGCCGAGGATGGCAGCTTTACCCGCAGGCGGCGCCAGTGCTCCGCCTGCACCAAACGGTTTACCACCTACGAGCGACCGGATGTGAACTTTCCGATGGTGGTCAAAAAAGACGGCCGCCGTACCGAATACAACCGCAACAAGCTGCGTGATTCTCTGGCCCTGGCCCTGCGCAAACGGCCGGTGCCCGCGCCCGCCATTGATGCTGCGATTGAGCATGTTGAAGAGCAGCTGCTCAGCGCCGCCTCGCGCGAAGTGCCCTCCAGCCGCATTGGCGAGATGGTGATGCAAGAGCTGCACCAGCTGGACAAAGTGGCCTACATCCGCTTTGCCAGCGTGTACCGTAGTTTTGAAGATGTGAATGAATTCAAAGACCTGGTCGATGCTGTGCGGGTGCAGTAAGTTTGCCTAAAAAGCTATCATAAAAATAGCTGTACGCGCTTTATTATTAATGCTTTTGGCTTAATAACTATCTAAAAACCAATCAATTCAAGCGCAAACAGCTTCGTTAAATTGTTTAAGCAATCGCCTGGCGCTCGGGTGATTCGCCCATCAGCAAAGGCTGGTTGCACTGCACGGCCTCGCGCACCAACTCTCTCAAAGCCTGCACGCCATCTCAGGCCTTGTATGCCTCATCAGCGGTGCATTTATCTGCTCCTGCCGGTCAGCGTGGCTGCAACTCCAGCACATTCCCCCGCATCGATACATCAAACTGGCGTAAAAAATTCTGGCC